>Ga0302319_10001002_pt1 | contig 63384 bp, 48 predicted proteins | sample Bog_T0_2_FD_203319 | JGI IMG/M metagenome (GOLD analysis project Ga0302319, IMG submission 203319) | Peat permafrost microbial communities from Stordalen Mire near Abisko, Sweden - Bog_T0_2 | ecosystem: Environmental > Terrestrial > Soil > Wetlands > Peat | place: Sweden: Abisko, Stordalen Mire...
ATGTCCGCTACGAAGATTTGCCTTTGGAAGCGAGGGACGGTCGCAAAATTGCCGTGGAGTTTGTCAGCAATGTCTATCAGGTCGGCGACGAAGAAGTGATTCAATGCAACATCCGTGACATTACCGCGCGCAAGCGGGCAGAGGAATCCCATGCCCGCCTGGCGATGGCGGTCGAGCAGTCTCCCGAGGCCATCGTGATCACCGACATCCGGGGGACGATCCTCTTTGCCAATCCAGCGTTTGAGAAAACCTCCGGCTACAGTTGCGCGGAGGCTCTCGGTCAGAATCCCTCCATTCTCAAGAGCGGCAGCCACGACGCCGAGTTTTATCGCCGAATGTGGGATTGCCTCCGAGGCGGGAAGGTATGGGAAGGACATTTTATCAACCGCCGCAAGGATGGCGAACTGTTCGAGGAAAATGCCACCATCTCGCCTGTGCGGGACGCCACCGGCGCCATTGTCAACTATGTAGCCGTCAAGCGCGACGTGACGCGCGAAATGCAACTCGAGGTTCAATTGCGCCAGTCCCAGAAGATGGAATCCATCGGCCAACTGGCTGACGGCATTGCGCACGATTTCAATAACATTCTTGGGGCAACCTTGATGCACCTGGGGCTGTTGCAGCAAAGTTCCGAGCTGACCATGGGCACTAAACAATCTCTCAGGGAGATTGAAAAGGAGACCGTTCGGGCGGCCAATCTCACGCGCCAGCTCTTGCTGTTCAGCCGGAAACAATCGCTCAAGACCCGGACATTGGACATGAACGAGATAATCAACGACCTGCTGAAAATGTTGCGGCGGTTGCTGAGTGAGAACATTGAGTTTATTTTCCACGGTTCGTCCGACAAGGCTTGGGTCAATGTCGATGTGGGCATGGTGGAACAAGTGGTGATGAATCTCTGCCTTAACGCGCGCGATGCCATGCCCAAAGGAGGGAATTTGACGCTGGTCACAACGCTGGTTGATATTGAGAATAGCCTGGCGGGGCCACATCCGGATGCCCGACCAGGACGTTTTGTTTGCCTGTCCGTCACCGACACCGGGTGTGGCATGGACAAAAGCGTTTTGGAGCGGATCTTCGAGCCTTTTTTTACCACCAAGGACGAGGGCAAAGGAACCGGCTTGGGGCTGGCCTCCGTTTACCGGATCGTCAATCAACACCAAGGCTGGGTCGAGGTGGAAAGCGAATTGGAGCTGGGCAGCTCGTTCCTGGTCTATTTGCCCGCCGGGACCAAGCCGCTGGATGCACTGGTAATCCCCCATCATAAAGATGAGATCAAGGGCGGCGGCGAGACAATCCTGCTTGTTGAGGATGACCTGCCCGTGCGCCGGATGGCTTCGTTATCCCTTCGCAAGTTTGGCTACGCCGTGCTTGAGGCTGGCAATGGGCAGGAAGCCTTGAACGTTTGGAGGGAACACCATGAGAAAATCGAAATGCTTTTCACGGACATGGTGATGCCCGGCGGCATGACCGGGCTTGATTTGGCCGTGCGCCTCAAAAAAGAGAAGAATTCTCTGATGATAATCCTTTCCACCGGGTATAGAGCGGAATTGGCAGAATCCCCTTTGATTTCCGGGCAGGAAATCCCCTGCCTGCAAAAACCATATCCAGGCGCCGTTTTGGCGAAGATGGTTCGGCGCTGCTTGGACAGCGTTGAGCCGAGGACATCAAAATTGGTGCCATAAACAACTATATGAGCGTGAAACTCCTGCTGGTGGACGATCATCCCATGCTGCTTCGTGGCTTGCGCGAGGTGCTGACACGCCAACCCAAGTTCACGGTGCTGGGCGAAGCTTTGACGGGCGCAATGGCATTGAAGCTGGTGCAAGAATTGAAGCCGGACTTGGTCGTAATGGACGTGCATCTGCCGGACGTGAGCGGGATCTCCGTTGCCCGTCAGATTCTCAACACCAACCCCTCGATCAAGGTGGTCGTTTTCTCGAGTGATGCCGACCATTCCCAGGTTGACGATGCCTTGGAAGCCGGGGTCTGTGGATATATTTTGAAAGGCGGCGCCGTGGACGAGGTGCTTGGCGCCATTGACGTCGTGATGGCGGGCAAACTCTATTTGAGCCCGGCAGTGGGCACCGGCGTTTTGGAGGATTATCGGGAAAGTCTCCGCAACAAGTCAGAACCGGCAAAGCCAAAGCTGTCCGAGCGGGAAAAGCACTTGCTTCGGCTAATTTCCGATGGCCGTCTAAACAAGGAAATCGCGACGAGTCTGAACCTGAGTTCCAGCTCGATCGAAGCCTGTCGCGCGCGCTTGATGAAAAAGGTCAACTGTCTAAGCACGGCAGAATTGGTTCGTTATGCCGTTCGCGAAGGCATTGCACCGCTTTAGAGCAAATCAAAATATCGCGCACATAATCTCTCGCTCCCAAACTCTGTTTGGGAGCGTTCTTTTGCTCCCCGCGAAACTCTATTTCGCGCTGACTTTTCCTCGATAAAGACAGGATCAGCAATGGAATTGTGCTGACAATACTGCCGTGCGCAGCACCGTTCCCAAATGGAGGAGTTTGGGAACGAGGGCGCTTCGCGCAATCACTTCATTTTATTTCCGCGAAAGCATAAATCGACATTGGAATGCGCCCGACCTGATTGTGGTTTTCACAAGCGATTTCTGGGGTTTTCCATAGACCGAGAAAATTGTTTTCCGTCATTCAGGGATTCTGCCATCGCTCCGATGACAGCAGTACTAGCGGAATTCTGTAGCCGATCGTGAAGCTGCGTGATTACGCCAACAACTGAATCACGCACACTATTTATGGTATGCGGAAACCAAACCTAAAAACCAAATAACAGAAAACAAAATTATGACCCCGACCGTAAAGCTTGAACTCAACCGCCGCAATGGCGACCACGCATTGGCCTCTCCCCACAAGGCGGCCCCCGTCGTGATTGAAGCAATCAAAACCGAGATCGCCGATGTGTCGGATGACCGGTTGGTGGCGCGCAAAATGGCCGAGCAAAAGGCCAAGGCGCGCACCCTGGCTCGCGCTCAAGCGGTGGCCGAAAAACTTTCAGCCGCAACCGAGGAAGTATCCTCGGCGATCCAACAGGCAAGCGGCGCCATCCATGAATTGGAAAAGACCATGCAGCAGGTCGCGACCGGTTCGCAGGAGTCTTCGGCGGCGGCGGAGGAATCCCGCACCGCGATCAACCAAATTGAAAAGGCTTCCGACGAGGCGAATAAAACGGCCGCTCTCTCGAAAGACAAGGTGCACGACTTGCAGCAGTTGGCCAGGGCGACCACGGCCGATATCGAAGCCCTGATCAGCGGCGTAAGCGGCGCGGCGAAGGCCAATATGGAGTCGGCCAAGATGATCGGCGAGCTGGAGCGGCTTTCCGACGAGATCGGCAAGATTGTGCATGCCGTGGCCCGCATTGCGGACCAGACCAATTTGCTGGCGCTGAACGCGGCCATTGAAGCGGCCCGGGCCGGCGAACATGGCAAGGGTTTCGCCGTGGTTGCCGACGAGGTCCGTAATCTGGCTGAAATCAGCGAGAAAAGCGCGCGAGGCATTCAGGAAGTCGTAAGCGAAATCCAGAACCAAGTGAAGATTGTCGCCGCCGACACCGAAGCAGCGGGCAAAAAGGGCTTGGACGAAGTCGAGAAGGCCAAGGCCATCACGAAGGATCTTTCCCAGATCGCCCAGGACATGGTGGCTGTCCAAGAGGGTTGCGAAGTGATTTCCGTCAACGCCACGCAGGCCCTTAGTGGTTCCCGTGAATTCTTGAAAGGAGCCGAGCAAATTGCTTCGGCATCGGAAGAAGCCTCATCCGGTTGCGAAGAGGCGCTGAAGTCCGTGCAGGAACAGTCGAAGGCTTTCAATGAAATGAGTGCCGCGGCCCGCTCAATGGCGGACTTGGCTGAGGGACTCAAGACATCCACCAGTGCGCAAAAATCCGCCGAAGAACTGGCGGCGTCGGCCGAGGAGTTGTCGGCGAACGCCGAGGAAATCAAGGCTTCCGGATCGCAAATCGCGTCTGCCATTGACCAGATTCAAAAGGCTGCAGGCATCCAGGGCAAGTCGGCGGTTCAGGCCACCGAACTTGGCGCCCAATTGCTGCAGGCTTCCAAAGCAATGAACGAGCGCGCCACGGGAAGTTCGGAAAAGATGAATTCGATCAAAGCCTTGCTGGAACAGAATAAAAAGAATGTGGATGTGCTCATCGTCAACATTGGCAAAGCGGCCGAGGAGTCGCTTGCTTCTGCCAAAAACGTCAAGCAACTCGAAGAGCGCACCCGGAAAATCGACAAGATTGTGGATGCCATCGTCATGGTCACGGTGCAGACCAATATGCTGGCGGTCAACGGCAACGTTGAAGCGGCCCGGGCCGGAGAATTCGGCCGCGGCTTCTCGGTGGTGGCTGGCGATATTCGCTCGCTTTCCAATGAGAGCAGCGAGAACGCCGACCGCATCAAGGATCTTGTGCGCCAGGTGCAGGCGCAGATTGCGCGAGTCGCGACCGACATTGAATTGTCGGGCAAGACGGCCGCCGCTGAAGTGGAACGCGCGCGGATTTCCACCGCCAACCTGGACACCATCGCGAAAGATGCAGACGGCGTGCTGGTGAATATCCAAAAGATTGGCAACGGCGCCAATGAGTCGGTCAAGGCCTTGGACCAGGCCGCCAAAGCGACGGAGCAAATCAGCTCGGCCGCGCAGCAGATGGGCCGGTCCACGGAAGAGGCGGCCAGTGCGGCTGAGGAGGCAAGCAAGGCAGCCCAGCAGATCGCGCAGGCCATCGAGGAAATCGCCTCACAGGCCGACGAACTCCAGCATGGTTAAACCAATGCCATGCACATCTGGCGGAGATTGGGCAACTGATCTCCGCTTAGATGCGCGAGGCGAGCACTCTTAACTAAAGAACAATTATGAGCGAAAAAACAACTACAGCATCCGCCGAGAAGGACGAGAGCCAGTTGGTCACGTTTTATTTAGGCGAGGAAGAATTCGGCTTCAACATCATGTCGGTGCAGGAAATCATCCGGCAACCGAAACTTTCGAGAATCCCCATGGCTCCGGATTATGTCGAGGGCGTGGCGAATCTGCGGGGCATGGTCCTTCCGATCATTGACACCCGCACCCGTTTCGGCATGGCCCGCACGGAAGACACCGACCGCACCCGCGTGCTGGTCGTGGACGTGGATGGCAACAAGACCGGTTTGCGTGTGGACCGCGTGCGCCAGGTGACACGCGTGTTGCAACAACAAATGGAACCGCCTCCACCCGAGATCCGCGATGGAATGCACTCCGATTACCTTGAGAGTGTTGTTAAACTCGACGAAGGCAAACGGATCATCATGGCCCTGAATCCCAAGGCCATCTGCAAAGTGTCGCACGACGATTTGCAGAAACAGGTGAAGACCGAAATTGAAGCGGCGACGACGACCGAGCAAGTGAAGAACGCCACCGAAGACCAGTCCGTCACCCAGTTGGTGACGTTCAAACTGGGTTTGGAGGAATTCGCCTTTCAGATGGAACGCGTGCGAGAAATCCTGCGGGTTGAGCGTCCCAGCGAGGTGCCGGGCACGCCGAAGCATGTGTTGGGCGTTTTGACGGTGCGGGGAAATATTCTGCCGGTGATTGATCTGCGCGTCATGCTGGGTTTAAGCAGCCTGGAATCTGAAGTGGTTCAAGAGGCCACAGATTTGGGCGCACGATTCAAGGCGTGGCTGACAGCTGCCGCCGAAACCGTGCGTTCGGGTTCGGGCAAGGTGGACGCGTCCGGCGCCGAAGCCGTGCGCAAATGGATGGCCGACTGCACCACCTCAAGCCAGGCCCTGATGGAAGTCTTGAGCAAGATGCGCACGGCCAATGACCGGTTGTTGCGTGGGGTGGCGCAGACACAGAGTTTGATCGCTTCGGAACCCACAAAAGCATCGGCGTATTTCCAGCAGGAAGCGGAAGCGTCCGCCCAACTGGTCACTCAACTGCTCGAGGAGTTCCAGAGCAGGGTGAAAGAAAACATCCGCGAGGACCAGCGGTTGATCGTGGTACAAACCAACGGTTCCTTGCTGGCCCTGCTGGTGGACAAGGTGCGCGAGGTGTTGAACATGCCGAAACGCCAGATTGATGCGCCGCCGCAAAATCTGTCGGAAACCAGGAACGTCGAGCTCAGCGGCATCGCCAAGCTGGAAAGCGGCAAGAGGCTGATCCTGCTCCTGGATGCCGATCATTTGGTCAAAGACCAAGAGCTTCAAAAGCTCGGAGCGGTCGCGAGCGAGTCGTCTGCGAATGAATCCCAAAAGCATCAAGTGGGTGACACAAGCGCTGCATTGGGTGAGCAACAATTCGTGACATTCCGTCTTGGTGACGGCGAATATGGCGTCCCCATCGCCAAGATTCAGGAGATTGACCGGTCATCGAAAATGACCCGTGTGCCGCGCACCGCGGAATACGTGGACGGGATCACCAATCTGCGCGGCGAAGTTGTCCCGGTCATCAATGCCCGGAAACGCTTTAACCTGCCGCAGAAAGAGGCCGACGAGCGCACCCGGGTGATCATCATGGAACTGGGCGGCGTGAAAACGGGGTTGTTGGTGGATTCCGTGCGCGAGGTGCTGAACCTCGCCACCAAAGACATCGCCCCGCCGCCAACGTCACTCTCAACCACCATTGATCGCCAGTATATATCCGGCATCGGCAAGGTGGATGGTGACAAGCGGATGATCGTTCTGCTCGACGTGGAGAAGATTCTCCAGCGGTAAGAAGAAAGTGTTTCAAATGTCAGTTTCACAAGGTTCGGAAGGCCGCCTGCGGGTCTTCCGAATCTGAATCAATGAGTGCTTTTTATTTCTATGAAACGAATTCGCGTATTGGTAGCCGATGACTCCGCCTTAATGCGGCGAACGCTGCGACATGTGATCGAGTCCGACCCGGAATTGGATTTGGTCGGTGCCGCACGCGATGGCGACGATGTCCTGCAAAAAGCCCGTGAACTCAAACCCGATGTCATCAGCATGGACATTAACATGCCCAAGGTGGACGGCATCACGGCGCTCCAGATCATCGTCAACGAGAACATCTGCCCGGTGGTGATGCTGTCGTCGCTCACAAGCAAGGGCGCGACCACGACCTTCGAGTGTCTGGAGCTGGGGGCGTTCGATTATGTGGGCAAGCCCGACGGCACCGTGAGTTCGGACCTCGGCAGCGTGGCGCGCGAATTGATCCTCAAACTTAAGGCGGCGGCGGGCGTGGGCACGCTTCAACGAACTGGCAGGCAGCGCCGCGAACACCGACAGGAAATCATCCGTGCCAAACCCGCGCCCCCGGGAACGGATTTTGACCGGCTCAAGCAGGGATCAACCTTCAAGGCGATTGCCATTGGCATCTCAACCGGAGGGCCGGCCACCATCATGGAAGTCCTGCCGCAAATACCTCGTGACATCCACGGGGTTGTTTTCCTCGTCCAACACATGCCGGTTTCCTTTACCAACACGTTTGCGCGCCGGCTTAATGATTCCTGCGAACTGGAAGTCGCCGAGGTTGAACCGGGGATGGAAGTCCAGCCGGGTCATTGCTACGTGGCGCGCGGCGACGCGCATCTGACATTGTATCGCAAGCTCACCGGCCAGGTGTTCGTGCGCATGCCTACCACGCCGCAGACGCTCTTTGTCCCGTCGGTCAACGTGATGATGGAATCGGTGCTTGCCGTTTATGGACGCGACACCATTGGTGTGTTGATGACCGGCATCGGGGATGACGGCGCTGATCAAATGGCGCGGATCAAGCAGGCTGGCGGCTACACCATCGCCGAGAGTGAAGAGAGCTGCGTGGTCTATGGCATGCCACGCGAAGTGATTGAGCGCGGCGCCGCTTGTGAAGTGAAACCCAGCTGGGAAATTGCCCGGGCCATTATGAAGAGATTGTGATTCGCAAAACGCATCCACCATCATGAATATTCAAACACTGATTGCAAACCTGGCCTTGGAAGATGAAACCGAACGCATCTACGCCGCCGAGGACTTGGGCTACGCCGACGCGACAGAGGCAATCGCCCCTTTGGTGGAGCGGTTGGCCACCGAGCCCTCGCGCAAGGTGCGCGAAACCATCTTCGCCGCCCTGGAAAGGATTGATCGCCCGGAGGTGCTCACACGCATGGCGATACTGCTCGACAGCGAGGATGCGTTCCTGCGCAACCAAGCAGTCGCCCTGCTCCAGCGGAAAGGCGCAGCATCGGTGCCCGTCTTGATGTCGAGAATGAGCGATGCTGACCCGGACGTGCGGAAGTTCGTGCTTGATACCGCAGCCGGCATCTCCTCGCCGGAAGTTGAGCCGATCTATGACGCCGCGATACGCGACCAGGATAACAACGTCGTGATTGCAGCGCTGGAGTATTTGGGGGAACAACGCAAGACCCGATTCAAGCCGGCCGTCGAAGAGATTTTTCTGAAAGCGACGGAGCCGATGTTGGTATGCGCGGCGTTCGCCGCGCTGTTACAGATCGGCGATGTCGCTACGTGGCAATGCATCCTGCGGCGCTATCCCACGTCGGCGAGTGTGCCGAGTTGGGAGTTGGGCTGGTGGATTCGCGCGCTTGGAGAATTCGGTGCCACTGACGAGATCGAGTTGTTTTATGAAATTTTACTGAAGCACGACGGCAAAGTAGCCAGCGATACCATTGATGCGCTCGAACATTTTCAAGCTCGGCATGGTCGCGTGGAAATCAGCGAGGTCTTCTGGAAGCTGCTGCAAGAATTGATCCAGACCACCATGCCCTCTGAAGACAAACTCCAATTGCTGCGCATGGTCGGTGGATTTAGCGCGCCGACTGCCATTGGAGATTATCTCGCCGTGTTGCTTTGTCAGGGCGATCAGCTGACAAAATTGGGCGCAATCGAAGGCATCAAGCGCCTTGCTCGTCCCGACTTAATGGAGATGCTCCGGAATCGCTGCGGCCTTGAAACCGATTGCGAGGTCGTGGAGGCACTCAAGGAATTTGAGGCAACTCCATGATGACTCTTGCGCTAAAAGATTTTGCCGCCATCCGGGATGAGGTCTATCGCAAGCTGGGCCTCTACTTCGAGGACTCCAAAGTCTATTTCATCCAGAAGCGCCTTGAAAAGCGGATGGAGACGTTGGAGATAGGTTCCTTTGCGGACTACGCGTTCCTGCTGCGCTTTGGCGACAAGGAAGGCACGGAGATGCAGGCGCTCGCCAATCTGGTCACGACCAACGAAACCTACATGTTTCGCGAGTTTGAACAACTCCAGGCGTTCGCCGACCACTGTCTGCCCATGATCTTGAAGCCGCGCGAGCAAGCCAACGACCGGACTCTGCGGATCTGGTCGGCGGGTTGTTCCTCGGGCGAGGAACCCTACACGCTGGCGATCATCCTCAAGGAGGTCATGCACGATTTCCGCTCTTGGAACATCACGATCAAGGCCACGGATGTTGATCAGGTCCGGTTGGACATGGCACGCCGCGCCATTTACGAGCAACGTTCGGTCCATGAGATTCCGCGCGAGTATTTCGACCGTCATATCGATCGGCTGCCCTCCGGTTACTTCTCTGTCAAGCCCGAGACGGCGAAGCTGGTGGAGATCGAACACCTGAACCTAAGCGACCGCATGGCGATGCGGGGCATGCGGCAGTTTGATTTTATTTTCTGCCGCAACGTGCTGATTTATTTCGACGACGCCTCGCGCAAAGCGGTGGTGGATCATTTTTACAACGCGCTCAAACCGGGCGGCTTTATTTTTCTAGGCCATTCGGAATCCATTGGCCGAATCAGCACGGCGTTCAAGCTGCTGCGCGTCGGCGAACACCTCGTTTATCGCAAGGAATAATATGACCAAAGTCCTGATTATTGATGACTCATCGCTGACCCGCGAGTTCCACTCCCACATTGTGAAAGATGCGGGCTTCGCCTGCGTCACCGCGGCGGACGGCATGGAGGGGTTGGAAAAAGCGACGGTGGAAAAATTCCAGATCATTCTCACCGACGTGAACATGCAGGGGATGGACGGCTACGAGTTCACCCGGCGCATGCGGCAAAACCCCGACTACGACGAGGTGCCGATCATCATCGTTTCCACGGAAGCCAAGGAGCTGGACAAACAAAAAGGCTTCAGCTCCGGCGCGAATCTTTACCTCATCAAACCGACAGACGCCAACCGGATCGTCGAGAGCATAAATCTGCTGCTGGGAACTCGGTGACATCATTTGCCTGCTCGAACTTCCATGCGATCCCCAAACCACAACCAAATGTTCGAGCGAGCGGAAGACCTTGCGTCGGCAAGCCAAGCGTCGCTCGCCAGCGGTCCCGGTTTCACGGCGCGTGAGTGGTCTTTGGAAGAAAGCGGCGATTCGGAGTCGGAGACGATGGAGGCGAAAGCATGGGGCAGCAGGCTGGAGGACGAAAAACATTCTCTCCTGGTGCTGGTGCGCGACATGGAGGCCGAATTTCTGACCACCGGAGATGGACTCGGGCAGCTCGCTCAGCAGTTGGGCGAAATCAAGAAGGAATGGCAGTCGCTCACTGAGCTGACCCTGGGCCAGACCGAGGACGCCGCCGTCCAGTTCGCCTTTCAACTGCTCAAAAAGGCGGAGGATCTCGTACTGGCCAGCTATGAGCAATACGATTATGTGTTCGCCACTTTCAGCGAGCTGCAGCAACAGCTCGCCCTGCTTTCCAAGCAGCGCGATGAAGTCATGACCGTGCTGTTGCCGTTGAAATTTATTACAATATCATGCCGCATCGAAGCCATCCGCCATCCGGCGGACGTGCAGCAGGCCTTCTTCACACTGGCCGACAACGTGAGCCGAACGGTGAAGGAAGTCCGCGCCACGATGGAGCGGCAATTTGATGAATTCGCGGCAAGCGAACGAATCGCCCGCGGCGTGACGGAGCGGATATTAACCTCGATTCAACAGCATCGGAAAGTGGTCGATTCCACCTTGGAAGCCAGCCGCCACCAATTGCGCGCCTTGAGCGAGGCGCTCATCAATTCCGGAGCCGGGGCAACGGATATGGCCCGTCGAAATCAGGCGGTTACGGGCCATATCAGCGGCATCGTCATGGCCCAACAATGCCAGGACATCACCCGTCAGAGAATCGAGCATGTCGGCGAAGCGATGGACGAGATGCGCGCGTATCTGGACGATGGCCAGCCAGTCGCTGCATCCCTGAATTCCGACACACGCCATTTTGTCTTTCAGGCCGGACAGATCCAATTGCAACAAGTCCAGAACGTGTTCGACCAGCTCAATCACGCCGCCGACAGCCTCAAGTCAGGCATCCAGAACCTGCGCGCCGAGGCTGGTGCTGCCGCCGAACTGGCGGTCAAGGTGGGCGGTGTCACGCTTAACGCCAAAGTTGCCAGCCGGTGCCAGGCCGGAATCGGCGAGGTTCTCGGCATTGTGAAACAATCCATTCAGAAAATCACGGAGATCATCGCCGCCTTCGAGCCGTTCCAGGCCAGCTTCGTTGACTGCACCGGCAAAGCCACCGCCCTGGCCATTGACGTTCGCCACGCGGGACTGAATGCGCAGATCTTTGCTATCCATGCGCCCAACGGAGGCACCTTGGAAGTGCTGGCCAAACGCATGAGCGCCCTTTCGCAAGACGTCATCCATGAGGTCGGGAAGATGGGGGCCGCGCTTGATCGCACGTCCGAACTGATCAACAATCTGCGGCAGCGGCTGGAAGACTTTCAGATCCTCGGCCAGACGGAGCAGGATGTTCTAACTAATGATTCGGCTCTCTCGTTGAGAAAGCTCGCGGACTTGGAGAGCACCATCCCGGTCCAGATTATGCGCGTCACCCAGCGGCAAGAAACATTTTCCAAATCCGTCGCTCAAGTGCTGGCGAACATCCAGTTTCCGGCAACTGTCGCCGCAGCCAGTTCGAGGTCCATCGGCTTCTTTCAGGATTTGGTGACTTGGGGCAAAGCGGGCAATTCCGAATTTGAACTCGAGACAGAAGCGGCGCGGCAAATTGACCGGCTCAAATCCAATTACACGATGGAGTCGGAGCGGCACGCGCACACGGTGGCATTGCAGCCGGTGCTGGCGTCGGCGGATGCGACCGATTCCTCGCTTGGAATCGAGCTGTTCAGCGAGTTGGAGTTGCCATCGCCCGCAATAGCAGACTCCGTCTCCGGAATGGCTTCTCATAGCAAGCGGTCAGCAAATCAACCGCATCCGGCCGATGCCCCGGCAATGAGCAAGATCGCGTCGGAGAACCTGGGCGACAACGTGGAGCTATTCTGATGAAAAAATCGAGAATCAGAAAAGTTGCTTCCATTGCCATTCCGGTTCTGACTGCCGGGTTTTTTTTCTTACACTGGCTTACTCCGGTGGGAGTGGTTGACTGGGTCCTTTATTTTATCCCGCTGCTGTTGTCATTTTATGCGAGCGCCCGCTTCTCGCCCATCATTCTGGCCACCGTTTTCTCGGTCTTGATCGGGATCGAGTTTTACAACTCGCCGCCCGGTTTGGAACCAAACCTGGCACTGGCGAATTTACTTTTGGGGCTGGGCACCTTGTGGATGGTGGCCCTCCTTGTGGCTCGACTCCAGAGGTCAATGAATCAAGTCAGAAGATTGTCGGCTACTGTCGAGCAAAGTCCCGCGTCCATCGTTATCACCGATCCTCAAGGTGGGATTGAATATGTCAATCCGAAGTTCTGCGCCATAACCGGCTACAGCTTCGAGGAGGTGCGCGGGAAAAATCCTCGCGTCCTCAAATCGGGAACCATTCCTTCAAAGACCTACAAGGAACTTTGGGCAACTATCTCTGCTGGTCGGGATTGGCATGGAGAATTTTATAATCAAAAAAAGAATGGTGGGTTCTATTGGGAATTGGCCAGCATTTCCCCGATTAAAGACGATATTGGAAATATCACCCAGTATCTCGCTGTCAAAGAGGACATTACCACCTACAAAAAAGCCAGTGCCGCGTTGTTGGAATCCGAGCGGTTTCTAGAGGCAACTCTCGATGCGCTGTCGGCTCACATCGCGATTTTGAACGAAGAGGGCGTGATCATCGCAGTCAATGCCGCATGGAAACAGTTTGCTCATAAGAACAAGTACCGTCATAGCGACTATGGGATCGGCATCAACTATCTCGATCTTTGTGACAGGGCTGTTGGTGATTATGCGACCGAAGCCCCCACTATGGCTGGTGGCATTCGCACGGTCATCGCCGGACAGCGGAGTGAATTCTTCATGGAATATCCGTGCCATAGTAAGGAAGAGCAACGTTGGTTTATGGGTAGTATCACGCGATTTGCCGGGGATGGTCCGGTACGGGTGGTCGTGGCACATGAAAATATCACGGCACGGAAACGGATGGAGGAGGAATTGCAACGAGAGACAGCTTTCCTGGAAGCGCAGATGAACTCCTCCATCGACGGAATTTTAGTCGTGGACGATTTTGGAAATAAGATTCTGCAAAATCAGCGAATGACCGATCTGCTCAAGATTCCCCAGTCTATCGTTGACGACAAAAATGATATGGCCCAGCGAGAATGGGTCGCACAGACGGCCCAAAACCCCGAACAGTTCCTCGAAACAATTCGCTCTATTCATTCTCACCGGAACGAAATCAGCCGGGATGAAATCGAAATGAAGGATGGAATGGTTTTGGACAGATACTCCGCTCCGATGTTCGGAAAGGACGGGAAATACTACGGCAGGATGTGGACGTTTCGCGACATCACCGAGCGCAAACGCATCGCCCAAGAGTTGGCCGAACATAAGCTCAAGGAGGAGGAGGCCCGCCTGGCGCTTGAGCACGAGCAGAGGTTATCCCAGATCAAGAGCCGCTTCGTGAGCATGGTCTCGCACGAGTTCCGCACTCCACTGGCCATTATCAACGGGGCGGCCGGTTTGCTCGACGTTTACTCGGATAATATGACCGGCGCGGAGCGGTCCGAGCACGTCAAGGAAATCGAGAGCGCCGTTGAGCGCATGGCCCAGTTGATGAATGACTTCCTCCTTCACGGTAATTGCACGAGCGGAAAATTGGAATGCAAACCCGCGCGGGTGGAGGTGGAGGCGCTTTGCCAGCGGTTGATCTCGGAAATGCCGGGTTATGCCGATTCACCCCACTTGATCGAATGCGTCGTTGACTCCGCTGTGGGCCGAGCCTTCCTCGACAAGAAAATCCTGCGCCACATCCTGGGCAATCTCCTTAGCAACGCAGTTAAGTATTCCTTCGAAGGCAAGCCCGTGAAGCTTGAGGTGAAGCGGGTTGGCGGCATTTTTCAGTTGGCTAATAACAGCAACACGTCGGCGGACAGTTATATTGAATTCAAAATCAGTGATTCAGGCATCGGGATTCCCGCCGCGGACTTCCCCAAGCTCTATGAGACCTTTCACCGGGCGCCCAATGTCGGCAACCGTCCCGGCACCGGCATGGGCCTGGCCATCGTCAAACAGTTCGTGGATCTGCATCGGGGCACGATCCGGTTTGAAAGCCAGGAAGGCAAAGGCACAACGGTCTGGGTGGAGTTGCCGATCGGTTCAGCGACTTCGGCGGAGGCCAATTAGCAACAAGATAACTTTATGAATAGAATATTAATCATCGAAGACGAGTCGGCAATTCGCAAACAAATGGCCCAGATTCTCCGTTTTGAAGGCTTTGAATCGCTCGAAGCCGCCAACGGCAAATTGGGCATCGAGTCTGCACTGAGCGCCGTTCCGGATCTAATCATTTGCGACATCATGATGCCGGAACTGGATGGCTTCGGCGTCCTCCAGGCCTTGAGGGGCAATCCACGAACGGCGATGATCCCCTTCATCTTTCTCACCGCGTTGGTTGCGGGTAACGACCTGCGACATGGGATGGAAGAAGGCGCCGATGATTACATCAACAAGCCCTACACGCCGACGGCGCTAATTGGCTCTGTTCGCCGCCGTTTGGAAAAACGAGATCGCCAGATCGAGGAGAGTCGTCTCCGCGCCGAGGAAGTCAGCCTGGCGGTGGCCGCGTCGGTGCCGCAGGAAATATTGGAGACGCTTGATCGCATCATGACCGTCACGAATCTGCTGGTACTCAAGTATGCAGGGCAGGATCCCCAGGTCGCGGAGATGCGCCAGTCCATGGCGCAGGAGTCCGTTCGGTTACGGCGCATGATGCGGCGTCTGCACCTCTACGCCCAACTGCCCCAGCTCTATGCCAACCGATTTGAGATGGTAATATCCAGATCGTCGGCCACGACAGGAGCGGTCATCGAACATGTCGCGTGGGAAGTCTGCCGCACTTGGAACCGCGAGACAGATTTATCAATCGCAGTGGAACCGGTAAAGTTGCCCATGCGCGAGGCCTACCTGGCCCTGCTCGTCGAGGAGTTGGTGGACAATGCCTGCAAGTTCTCAGCGTCCGGCACTCCCATCGAGGTAAAAGGCCACGGGCAGCGCGAGTTTTGGTCCTTGGCAGTGAGCAATCGTGGTAAAGGCATGAGCGCCGATCAAATTGCCCGGATCGGGGCCTTCAAACAATTTTGGAACGGAAACCAGAAACCTCAAGGACTCGGGCTGGGGCTGGCCCTGGCTCAAGGCATCGCCCGCTTGCATGGCTGCGAGTTTGACATCCAATCAAGCGTTGAATCGATAACCACCTCAGTCTTGGTGCCACTGGAACATTAAGGAGCCAATATTTATGAGCGATACCATCAACTCGGTAGAACTGGCCCGCCTGCCCATCGCCAAGATGCAGGACGTGCTGCTCGCGCGATTCGTCGGCCGGGACGAGGCGACCAAAATGGGTTTCGCCCCGACTATTCTGACCCGCCTGGCCACGGTGATCTCTGAAATCTCACGCAATGTCGTTCAACACGCTGGCTGTTCCGGGGATATCCAGATTAGCCAGGTTGCGGATGGCGATAGACGCGGGCTGCGAATCATCGTGTCCGACAAAGGCAAAGGCATAGATCGTCCGGAACGTTTTTTGGAGGGTAGCAGGGCTGGCGCGCTCGGTTCGGGGTTGCCGGGCGCGCGCAGTTTGGTGGATCACTTTCACATCCAATCGACCTCCGGCGCGGGTACCACGGTGACGATGGAGTTATGGAAGCGAGAGGTCACATTATGAACTGGCAAATCAAATCTGAAGGCGGCGCCACTGTGGTGGTGCTGGAAAGCGAGATGGGGATACAGAACGCGGCGGAGTTTCATCAAGCGGCGCTGACCGTGGCCGTCACCGGCGGAGCTGTGCGAATCAATGCCCGGGCGGTCAAATGCGTCCACACTGCCATCATGCAGATTCTTTACGCGCTGTCGCAGGCGGTGCCGGACTTCGCGGTGATGGACGCCTCCGAAGACTTTCGGGCGACCGAGGCGCGCTTGGGTCTTTCCCTTGCGGGAAGCGACCAGTTCAAGACTTCAATCAACCTGTTGGAACCGGCATAGGAGCATTATGGCAAAAACAATCATGGTGGTGGATGACTCAACGAGCATGCGGCAAATGGTCAAATTCACCTTGGCGGGCGCGGGTTACGACGTGGTCGAAGCCAAGGACGGAGCGGACGCCTTGGGAAGGTGCAACACCCCAAAGGTGGACCTCTTTATCACCGACCTCAACATGCCCAATATGGACGGGATTCAACTCACCCGCGAGTTGCGTGCCACGGCGCCCTACCGCTTCACCCCCATTGTCATGCTGACCACCGAGTCCCAGACGAATAAAAAAATGGAGGGGAAGGCGGCCGGCGCCACCGGCTGGGTCATCAAACCATTCCAAATGGAACAATTGCTGGCGGTGGTGAAAAAAGTCTGCCCGTGAAAAACTCCACAATGAACTCTTGGAATTTATGGATATAGCTGCACTCCAGATACAGATGCGAGACGCCTTCCGCGTGGAGGCCACCGACTTGCTGGCGGAGTTGGACTCGTCGATGCTGGAATTGGAATCTCGACCTCAGGATGCGGATCTGTTGAACCGCGTCTTTCGAGCCATCCACACCATCAAAGGCTCCGGGGGCACTGCGGGCTTCAACGAGATGGCTGCTTTCACCCACCATGTCGAGGAACTCTTCGATGAAGCGCGGATGGGACGGCTGACGATCACTCCGGAGATGATTGATCTCGCCCTGCAGGCAAAGGACTTGATCGGGCAGTTGCTTGAGTCGGACAGTCCTGCCACCCAAGAGTCGGCGTGCGCTCAAGTAGTGGAAGCCTTGGCTAAGTTTCTTCCCCATTCAGGCAAGTTGAGCTCTAATGGTAAGGCAAAACCTGGCAAGGTTGCCGCCCAAAATCAGCGGCACAAAATCTTTTTCAAGCCGAACGCGCAGGTTTTTTTCAGCGGCACCGATCCGGTCAATCTGGTGGATGAACTTTGCACCTTGGGAGCGGCCACGGTGACCGCCCTGGTTGAGGAAATTCCTCCGTTGGAAAACTTGAATCCAGAGCAATGTTATCTGGCTTGGGGGGTGGATTTGATGAGCGCGCAACCTGTCCCCAAGATCAAGGAAGTGTTTCTCTTCGTCGAAGACGAAAGCGAAATTCGCATCGAGAGCCGCCTTGAAGAGAGATCCAACGAAACCGGGAAAACGGAACAGCAGGCTGCCTTTTTGAACATTGCCGGACAGAGTTTGGAGGCCTTGGATGGTTTCTTGTCGCAGCTTCGGAGCGGCACGGAACCAGATCGCGGATGCTGCAGGAATTACCAGCGCATACTTAAAACTTTTCAGGCCGCCGCAAATCGCCAAAATCAGAAAGAAGCAGCGACGCTGCTGGACGAGCAAATTCATCTGCTCGAAGCCGCCATCACCAACAACACAAGTTTGTCGGAGGAAACCAAGGTAAACCTTGAAGAGGGTTACCAACATCTGGCGGCCTTGATTCAATCTTTGCGCGCAAATAAACCATGCGTGAACAATTTGGAAACTCCGACGGCACTTCAACCTGATGTTGCTTCCGCGTCGGCGGTCCCGGTAGGCGAAGGGCCAAAGAAAGAAGCGGCTCACGCCTCCGCCTCGATCCGGGTTGATCAAGAAAAGCTGGACCGGCTCATCCAGTCCGCGGGAGAGCTGCTGGTCGCACGAAATGCCTTTCCCATTCTGGCCAAGAAACTCGCTCTGGAGCACGGCCTGAGCGGGATGGGCAAGGAGGTCAAGGATGCCGGCGACCATATTTCGCGCATTGCCGAAGATTTGCAGGCGGCCGTCATGTCCATCCGGATGATGCCCATACGGACGGTCTTCCAGCGATTTCCGCGGATGGTGCGCGACATCTGTCGTGCGCAAGACAAGGAGGTCGAACTGTTGCTGGAGGGAGAGGACACGGAGCTGGACAAGACGGTGATCGAACAGATTGCCGATCCGCTCGTCCATCTGGTGCGCAATGCGGCCGATCATGGCATCGAGTCACCGGAAGTCCGCGCGCAAGCGGATAAACCGCGCGTCGGCAAGGTCACCTTGAAGGCCTATAACAAGGCAAATAATGTTGTCATCGAAGTCCACGACGACGGACGCGGCATGGACCCGGCGCGGCTCAAAAAGAAAGCGCTGGAGAAAGGACTTATCACTCCCAGCGCCGCTGAGGCGATGGATGATCGCGCCGCGTTGGAGTTGATCTTCCTGCCAGGCCTGTCGACAGCCGAGCAGGTGACCGGCATTTCCGGACGCGGCGTGGGTATGGATGTTGTCCGCAACAACATCCGCCAACTACATGGAACGACCACGATTGAAAGCCATCTGGGCGCAGGTTCCAAAATCACCATCACGCTGCCCGCCAGCCTTATGGTATCCAGGGGAATCTTGGTTGAAGCCAAGGGCGAGGAATATGTTTTCCCAATCGAGTCCGTCGTGCAGATGGTGCGACTGGTGCGCCAACAAATTCACTGCCACGACCAAGCCCATTTCGCCACCTTTCGAAACGAGGTTTTCCCGGTGCTGCGGCTTGCAGACCATTTTACCGGCACAGGTCAATTTTCGGAAATAGCGTGGCCCGAAGAAGTGCCCATGGCAATCGTCCAAACCAATCGGGAACGGGTCGGCGTCGCCGTGGATCGGTTTATCGGTCAGGTCGAAGTCATTGTGAAACCCATGAGCCGCGATTTTGCAAACATCACTGCTTTCCAAGGCACCACGATCATGGGTGACGGGCGCGTCGCGCTCGTCATCAACCCGGCCGGGTTCATCTGACCGAGTTAGGAATCAAGTCGCCGTCTTGAGTGGGGTTTTCCTAGAGATAATGCGTGGTTTTCCTACACCAAGGATGTTGTTTTCTGTCACTCAAGGGTTCGGCGCTCACTCCGATGACAATAGTAATAGCGGAATTCTCTAGCCGATTGTAAAGCTGCGCGATTACCCCAATAACCGTTCATCAAGCTTTGTCATTCTCGTTAAGTAACAAAAAATAATTACCATGGACACAATAACAAGTCCAAAGCTCACCCAGAAGGATGCAGGCTTTTTATTGCAGAGTCTTTTGAGGCACACCCCAGATGCAATCTATTTCAAGGATAAGCATTCCCGCTTTACTCTGGTCAACCATGCCGCCGCAAAGTTGTTCAACCTGGAATCTCCAACCGATGTTGTGGGCAAAACAGATGCCGACATTTTTACAGAAGAACACGCAAAGCAGGCATTTGCCGACGAGCAGGAAATCATCGCCGGAGGAAAATCGGTAGTCAACAAGGAGGAAAAGGAAACGTGGCCGGATGGAACCATTTCCTGGGCATCAACAAGTAAAGCGCCCGTGCAAAACGAAAACGGAGAAATCATCGGAACATTCGGAATTTCGCACGACATCACCGAGCGCAAGAAAGCGGAAGCGCATCTGCTATTGCAAGTCCTCGCGCTCGAAGCAGCAGCGAACGCCATTGTCATCACCGACAGCAAGGGGGTGATTGAGTGGGTCAATCCGGCCTTCACCGCATATACTGGCTACAGTGCTGCGGAAGCCATCGGTAAGAATCCTCGTCTACTGAAGTCGGGAAAACACGATGCAAAGTTCTATCAGAATCTCTGGGAAACCATTTCAGCCGGAAAAGTCTGGCACGGGGAAATGATCAACCGGCGCAAGGATGGAACCCACTATAACGAGGAAATGACCATCACCCCGATCAGGGATGACAGGGGAAACATTAAACACTTTATTGCGGTACACCAGGACATCACCGAGCGCAAACAGGCCGATGCGCAAATCGCGGAGCAGGCATCGTTTCTGGACGAGGCGCGCGATGCGATTCTCGTTCGCGACCTCGAGGGCAAAATTCTCTTTTGGAATAAGGGAGCCGAGCGTATCTATGGCTGGACAAGCCAGGAGGCCGTTGGCCGCAATATTCTCGAAGTTTTCCGTACTGATCCCAAAAAAAATGAAGAGATCAATGCACTGACGATCAAACACGGCGAATGGCAGGGGGAAGTCCTGCATTTCACAAAGGATGGGTCTGAGGTTACCAGTGATGTGCACTGCACGCTCATTCGTGACGATGAAGGGCGCCCGAAATCGATCTTGTCCATTAATACCGACATCACGGAGAAAAAGAAGATCGAGGCGCAGTTTATGCGGGCGCAGCGGATGGAAAGCATCGGCACGTTGGCCGGGGGGGTCGCCCACGATTTAAACAACATCCTGGCCCCAATCATGATGTCCATCGATGTCATGGAGTCCATGACGGAGGACCCGCAGATAACCGAAATTTTGAAGGCCATCGAGATAAGCGCTAAACGGGGCGCCGACATCGTGAAGCAGGTGCTTTCGTTCGCCCGCGGCATGGAAGGCGAAAGAATCGAAATTCAGCCCAAACACCTGCTCACGGACCTGAAAAAAATTATCAAGGATACATTTCCGAAAGATATCCGATTGAAGTTCTCCATTCCCAACGATATACGGACGATTTTCGGCGATCCCACACAAATACATCAGATCCTCATGAACCTTAGCGTGAACGCTCGGGATGCGATGCCGTATGGCGGGGATTTGACCATTGGCGTCGATAATTGCGAATTTGATGAACATTACGTGGCGATGAATCCGCAAGCCAAAGCCGGACCTTACGTCAATATAAGCGTTGCCGACTCGGGAATGGGGATCCCGCCGGAACTCGTCTCCAAAATTTTCGAGCCCTTCTTTACAACCAAGGAACTCAACAAAGGCACTGGCCTGGGACTGTCGACCGTCATGGCTATCGTCAAAAGCCATGAGGGAATGATTAATGTCTATAGCGAGCCCTGCAAAGGCACGACTTTCAAAATATATCTGCCGGCGATGGACAGTTGTTCCGAATTGATAAGAACGCAGCAAATGAGCTCTCCGCGAGGAAACGGCGAAACGGTTTTGGTCGTCGATGATGAACACTCAATCCTCACCATCACTACTCGGACATTGCAGGCCTTCGGTTACCAGGTTTTGGCCGCCGTGGACGGAGCGGAGGCCGTGGCCGTTTACGCCGAACAGAAGGACAAAATCGCCGTCGTTCTCACCGATATGATGATGCCACTCATGGACGGCGGGGCTACGATTCGAGCTCTGATGCGAATCAATCCGGATGTCAAAATCATCGCGGCAAGCGGTCTGAATGCAAACGTCGATGTGGCCCAAATCTCCGGGAACGTCGTCAAACACTTTCTGACAAAACCTTACACTGCCGGAACCTTGCTCAAGACCTTGCGGGCGGTCTTGGATGGAGTTGAATGCCAACAATCCAGCATCCCCTTTCTATGAGCAACTTCACGCAAGGTCGGGTCACCACATTTTTTACCTCCTCGGATCGATCCAGCGCAGATGAAATCTTCCACAAGGTTCTTCCTCTAACCCCCAAGAGCAGCCTCTTACCGAAGGCTACACTGCGTAGCGCCGCCGAGACGCTCGTCAATGAGATCGAGAGCCAGCAAACTTTTCTCGCCGCCGAGAAGAAAAGACTCGGCACATCCCCCAGCCGACTTTTGCTCCCTTAAGATGCTTAATCACACCTATCTTCGTGCCTTTACCAACATCTATGAAAACACATAATAAAAACGACCTGCCTCTTCGATTCGGGGCGAAACATCTTACGTTTGGCGATTTGGTTGCCTCGACGTACAATGCCTGCGGAGCAAAACAAGCCCCCCAGATTCTTCAACTGGCAATTAGTTCACGACTTGTTCGCTTCTCCTCGGCGTGGCGCGCTGTGGTTTGACATCAGGAACTGGTACAATTGGGAGGAAGATACCGCGTCGCCGATTGCAGGCGTTCGGATCATAGACGGAGAATGTCTGGGCAAAATCAGGTCTGAACTTTGGGGTTATGCGCGCGCAATTGACGCTTTGAGCGAGATGCCAAATGCGGATCAACTTAAGGGCTTCTTTGCCCAATCAAGTTTTACCCGCGAGAAGATCGTGGTCACTTTTACGAAGGCGTTTAAGCGAAAATAGGCAGGTTCCGCTGCATAACAACCGCAGACCTGAATGCATAACAAACGGTTGCAATTTCTAACGATTTTTTGCCCAAAATGTTTTGTTATTGTAATGACGGCATTCATCTCCGCTGCAAGCAGCGGAGATGAATGCCGCCAAACACTTTTTGGCGAAGCCAACGTGATACCCCGCAGCTTGCTGCGGGGAGAGTTCATTTGCATAATAAGGCGTTAGCATGTAGAAACTTAGGAAAGGAGACGGCGGGATGTCATCTGTCTATGACCGTCGCTGCCTTGTTGGCTAATTCGCTCCGTAAAGAAGAATAAATATCCCGGCTAATAAGCAACCACTAAGCGCAAGCCCGATTCCCCAGTAGTAGAAGGCTTGCCGGGACTCCGGTATCGCGCCCGGCCCGAATGAAACAAAAATCCCTTTTTGATAAAGCGGAAGCTTGGCCCAAAACAGCAGGCATGCGCCCAACATCGCAACCAGCAATGTGCCTATGACAAAAAATCGAGTTTGGCCTTCGGCAAGCGAAAATACCTCGTCCGCGACCAAAATCCCCCCAAGAATCGGGATCCCGGATAGCACGAACAAATCAGCAGGAAAATTGCGCCATGAGTTGTTATTTGAAGATGTCTTCATGGAATCTCGTGCAAAAATAGAATACGTACCTCCTACGCGATGGCAAGTTTCGCCACCTCATACGCCAACTGCTCGAGACGCTTGGCGTGTTGCGCAGACGTGAGCGACTCGGGGTTAGGGCCGGGATTTTCCTTCGTGCTGAGCGCGGCGATCCGGTCAAACGGCGAGCGAGATTGGGGCAACTCGACGCGACCACATATTGCCCAGACCGGCCGCTTTAACTTTCGCGCCAGTTCGCCGAGCTGCGAGGGTGCCTTTCCCAAAAGTGAGGTGCGGTCAAAACAGCCCTCGCCTGTGATAACCAGGTCGTGCCGCCGGATCAGCGCGTCAAGGCCGGTCAGCCGCCGCACAATCTGGAAGCCGTTCTCCCGTTTCGCGTTGAAGAACGCCATCAGCCCGTAACCGCAGCCGCCCGCCGCGCCCGCGCCCGGCTCATGCGCGCAGTCCTTGCCGAGGTCGCGCTTTACGATCCGCGCCAAGCGCCGCAAGCCCGCGTCGAGGCGTCTGACCATTATCGCATTGGCTCCCTTTTGTGGGGCGAATTGGTACGCCGCGCCGCGAGGGCCGTAGAGAGGATTATCGACATCAGTCGCGACGATGAAGCGCGCATTAGGCATTTTGGTGGGAGGGATAATTTTCGCCAAAGTTCTGAGTCCAAAGCCGCTTAATTGGATTTCCTTGCCATCTTTATCGATAAAGTTATAGCCGATCTCCGAAGCCAGCGATATCCCGCCATCCGTCGTTGCGCTGCCCCCGAGCCCCACTAGGATTTCCCGGTAGCCCTCCTTCACGGCTTGCGCAAGGAGTTGGCCGGTTCCGAGATTGCTGGTACGTTCCGGATTGCGCAGGCGGGGAGGCAACTGCGCGATGCCCGAAGCGCTTGTCAGGCCGATGACCGCCGTTCGGTTGTTTCCCAGAACGCCCCATTGCGCCCGGCAAGGACGCAACGCCGCGTCGACCGTGCGCGCCGCGCGCAAGCGCCCGCGCGTCTGGCTCACCATCAGTTCCATAAAACCCTCGCCGCCATCGGTGAGCGCCAATCGGGTTGTCTCCACTTTCGGCCACGCCCGGCGCAGGCCGCTTTCGATGGCCTTCGCCGCCGCCTCGGACGTGAGTGTGCCCTTGAACTTGTCCGGGGCGATCAAAACACGGAAGGGTGGACGGTTGGAAAGGGGAGAACGGCTATTCGGCATCAACTTAAATCCTGTGTCGTTTTTGCGGGGGAGTCGAGTCAAGAACCGTGGAGCAACCGGAAGCCCGCAGGATTTTTCATGCGACAAATCGCTGCCGATGCGTAACTTCTCATTTCCCATGACCACAACACGCCCTTTGCTCTATGTTAAGCCCGGCTGCCCCTGGTGCGCCGAGGCCGAAAGCTATCTTCAGCAGCACGGCATCGCCTATGACAAGACCGATGTCAACGCCGACCGGGCAGCTTTCGACGAAATGAAAAAGCTCTCCGGCCAGACGAAGGCGCCCACCATGCGCTGGAACGGGGAGATTCTCGCCGATTTCGGCGCGGACGAACTCGACGCCTTTTTGCGTGAGAGAAACGTGGTCGCGTAGGGGAGGGGAAATCCGCGTGGCCGGGAAGATGATTGGTCTGTGACCTGCTCTGTTGAAACCGGCAATTTCAACAGGAAGACATGAAATCATGAATCCATGACTCATAAATCGCCCCGGATCGAAGCGCTGCTCGCGGCCCATGCGGAGTTGCCCGGATTCAGCCGCCACTACGCCGGCTTTTTCCACTGCTTCAACGCGCAGTTTTATTACGAGGCGCACGATGTGCTGGAGGAAATCTGGCTTCCGATTCGCGGCGAGGCGCAGGCCGACTTTTATCAGGGCCTCATCCAGATGGCGGGAGGCTTCGTCCTTTTGCAAAAGCAGCGTCTCGCACCCGCCGCGCGTCTGTTCGCGCTGGCGCTGAAGAATTTCGAGGGCTATCCGGCGCGTTGTGACGGGATCGATCTCGATGCCATCCGCGAAATCTGCCGGCGTTATCGGCAGGATGTCATCGATTCAGGCGAGACGCAAAATCCGTGGTCGAAGGAAAGCGCGCCGCAGTTGGCGTTGCCGACGGAGGATTTGCGGTAACCCGGACAACTCGTTGTCCGGGTTCGCGCCAGTCGGCTCTGGCGCGAACAAGAAGCAGCCCGGAAGATGCGGCAAGTTATCGGTGGCTTCTTGTGGCTTCGCTTCGCTCCGCCACCCGGACAACGAGTTGTCCGGGCTACCCAATCGATGTGCACAATGCTTGATGTTGCTCTAAAAATCACGCTTTGGCTCGCCTTCCCCATTCGACTTCGCTCAGTGCGCGGCCTGGTGCCGCGGCTACCGAAGGATGACGGAGCTTTTAAACCAAAAATCCACTCGCCGCATAATCGTCAATCCCCTTTTCCAACGTGAACTTCGGCGTGTAGCGGAGCGCGCGCGTGGTTTGCGTCAGGTCGGCTTCGGTGTGGGGCTGGTAGTGGGCGTGGGGATTGTCGATGTACTCCGTGTGCCACTGGGTGTTGAGCACGCGGTTCAGGTTCGCGACGATGTCATTGAAGGAGCGCGGCACGCCGCTGCCCGCGTTGTAGATGCCCGATCCGCGCGCTCGCGCGGCGAGGATGCAGCAGTTGACGATGTCCTTGACGTAAACGAAATCGCGGATTTGCTCGCCGTTCTTGAAGATGCGCGGGGCCTGTCCGCGCCGGATCTGCTGCGCCAGTTGCAGGATCATGCTCGAAGCCGCGCCCTTGTGCGCCTCGCGCGGACCGTAGACGTTGAAGAAGCGGAGTCCCACCACGACTTGCGACGCGTTATCGCGCGCCCAGCGCCGGGCGAGGTTGTCGAGCTGCACCTTGGAAAACGCGTAGATGTTCGCCGGCTTCGGTTCCTGGTCGACCTTGTTCACGCCGGCGGCGATGCCGTACGTGGCGGCGGACGAGGCGTAAACGATCCGCGTTTTTCGGCCCTCGAAGTAGTTGAGGAGGTTGCGCCACGACTCGATGTTGTCGTGCGCCTGCCGGAACTGGTTGTGGTCGGTCGTGTCGGTGATCGAGGCGAGATGGAAGACGAGGTCGACCTTTCGCCCGCCGAAATAATGCTTCAGGTCGAGCTGGGCCAGGTCGCCGGTGATGACGTCGCCCTTGTAACCCTCGAGATTCTTGAAGTAGCCGGAGCGAAAATCATCCACCACGGTCAAATCGGCTTCGGGATAGCGCTTGGCCATCTCGTGCACCAGGTTTGAACCCACAAATCCGGCTCCGCCGGTGACGACGACGTGTTTGTACATGGCGGTATCGTACACAATTGGCGGCAAGTGAAAATAGCTTTAAGCCCGGTGGGAGAGTTCTTCATCCGTCCCGCTGGAGACCTCTGCGAAACTCCTACTTTAAACGATCCGTCATCCCGAGCTTGTCGAGGGATCAGCTTCCGTGAGAGGTGCGATATTTTCCTGGGGCTGATCCTTCGACAGGCTCAGGATGACAGAATCCTAAAAGAGAGCCTTTTGCAGAGGTCTCCGCTGGGACGGGCTCCCAATTTCTGAACAACCCGGCGATAAATCGCCGGGCTACTCTCGAATGTCCCTCTGGGACATCAATCCATCATCTGCTGATGTCTCTTTGCGTCAGGAGCCGGAACTGGCTGGCCGCGAGCACCGCCGTGGCGCATTCACGGTCCTCCACATGGAGGGCCAGCGCCGCCTTGCCGCGCGGCCGTGTCAGCAGCGAGTAGGCTGAATGGATGTTGCACTCCGCCTGCAGCAGCGCGGAGAGCACCGCCTTCAAATCGTCCCCGCTGCTGGTCAGTTCCACCACGATCAGTTGCACTTCTGTGAAAGCCAGCGCGTGTTCGTGGAACAGCGCGCGTGCCTTGTCGGGGTCGTCGGTCACCAGCCGCACGATGGCCGCGTCGGCGGTGTCGAGGATGCTCAGCGCGACGACATGCACATGCGCCTGGGCAAACATTTTAACGATGTCGAGCAGCCGCCCGACCTTGTTTTCCATAAAAACGGAGAACTGGACGACTTCCTCCTGCCTCTCCTTGGAGGTCTGCAATTCGGGTGTGTCCATCTCCATACGACAACTATAGCATGACTTATTCACATCGGCTTTGTCACGTGAGATTTGAATCGCCACCCGAGCCTTCTTCTGGCGTCATTAATCATGCCATGACCGCCGTCAAAAAGCTTCCGGCCAGCAAATCCCGCACGCCCAAGGCGCTTGGGGCGGTGGCCCGGCAGCAGCTTTTGCTCGTCAACGGGCTGCTGGATGAAGTCGCCCGCAATTACCTCGCCAGGCTCCATCGCGAAATCGCCGAGCTGATTCGCACGCTGGAAAAGAAGCAGGCCGAGCCGGGCTTTTCGCGTCGGGAACTGAAGGAACTCAACGCCATGCTCAAGCGGATATCGGTTCTCCAGATCAATCCCGAAAGGGGACGGCGCAAAGACCTGAAGAAAATCGACGCCCTCATCGGCGAGCTTCAATCCATTGTCGAAAGATGGTAAAATTTCCTTCGCCTCAAGCGAAAGCACCATGTTATGCGTTACGCCGTCTTCGATCTCGGCAGCAATTCGATCAAGTGCGTCATGGCGGAGACGCGCGGGCGCGGCATCCACATCCTGCATGAGGAAAGCGTCAGCACGCGGCTGGCCGAGCACCTGATCGATACCTGCGAGCTGCGTCCCGAGGCCATCGCGCGCACGCTCGACGCCCTGCGCCAGCTTCGCGCCAAGGCCGCCGAATTGGGCATCCGGAATTTTCGCGCCGTGGCAACCAGCGCCGTGCGCGACAGCCGCAACCGCCGCGAGTTTCTCCGCGCCGCGCGGGAGGTTCTCGGTTTTCCGGTGCGCCTGCTGTCCGGCGTCGAGGAAGCCGAAACCATTTTTGACGGCGTGACCGCCGACCCTCATTGGCGCGCCAAGGACATCTTCATTCTCGACATCGGCGGCGGCAGCGCAGAATGGGTGCAGGGCCACCACGGTAAAATGGAAAAGCGGATCAGCCTGCCCCTCGGCGCGGTGCGGCTGCGCGAGCGGTTCCTGCACGCGTATCCGGTGGCGCCGGACACCGCCGATCTGCTGGTTGAAACGATTCGCGGACAAATCACACATCCGCTGGCGCATTACTCTCTCGGAGCGCGCCGGCTCGTCGGCACGGGCGGGACGATCACCTGTCTCGTCGCGATTCACAAGGGACTGGCTGTGTTCGATCCGCAAAAGATTGACCACACGTCGCTGACTCTCGATGAAATTCGCGCTCTGCTGAGGAGCTTCACCGGGCGCACGCTCGACCAGTTGCGCACGTTGCCGGGCCTGCCGTCCAAACGCGCCGACCTGATCATCCCGGGCGCGGCGGTTGTCCTTGCCACCATGGAACTGCTCGGCGTGCGGCGGCTGCATGTCAGCGTTCGCGGCCTGCGCTACGGCGTGTTGACGGCGGCGATCCGCGATGGCAATTCCAATTCCGTTACGCAAACGCCGGGAGGGCATCCCGCGAAAGCACGCGCCATTTTATGAAAATGGACGCCCTTATTCAGGAAAGCCTCACCCTGCGCGCCCGTTACGATGAGGAGCCGAGCCACTCCGACCATGTTGCCGCGCTGGCGCTGCAAATCTTCGACGGCCTGCGTCCGTGGCACAATTTGGGCGCCCGGCCGCGTGAACTGCTCCACAGCGCCGCGCTGCTGCACGACATCGGCTGGTCGCAGACTCCCGATGGCGCGGGCCACCACAAATTGTCCGCGCGGTTGATCCAGGACCAGGCGTGGAAAAACCTGATGCCGGACGAAGTGTCGATTGTCGCGCAGGTCGCCCGCTATCATCGCAAGGCGCCGCCGCAACCCGACCATGCCGAGTTTCACGCACTAAAACCCGCCGCGCAAAAATCGATCATGATGCTGGGCGGCATGCTGCGCATTGCCGATGCCCTCGACCGCACGCACACCCAAAAGGTCGCGCGGGTGGAGGCCTCGGCGAGCAAGGAAGCGATTCTCGTCCGGGTCCAGCCCGCCGGAACCTGGAACGCCGAGCGCGTGATGTTCGAGCTCAAATCCGACATGCTGCAAATCGCCGCGGATCGGGCCGTAATTTGCGAGGAGCTGAAGGGTTAGCCAGTCCTGCGGACGGCAGTAAAGAACACAAAGGACTCAAAAGAAGAAGAGAAAGGGCTGCTTTTTTTTCAGCCCCTTTGTGTTCTCTGTGATCTTTTGTGGCCAATGAATCCTACGGCGCGGGATTCACGCCGATGCTCTCCGGGGCTTCGCCGCCCTTGAGCTTCAGCAGCGTTGCCTTCTCGATTTTGCCGTAAAGTTCCCTGTTCTTTTTGAGCTCTTCCTTGGCGGCATCGCGGCCCTGGGCCACCTGTGCGCCCTCGAAATAAAGATACGCGCCCTTCTTGTCGATGACGCTCAACTCAATCGCCAGGTCGAGCAGCGAGCCTTCCCTCGAAATGCCTTCGTTGTACATGATGTCGAACTCGGCCTCGCGGAATGGCGGCGCGACCTTGTTCTTCACGATCTTCACGCGTGTGCGATTGCCCAGCACGGTGCCGTCGGGCGTCTTGATCGCCGCGATGCGCCGGATGTCGATGCGCACGGAGGAATAAAATTTGAGCGCCTTGCCGCCCGGCGTCGTTTCGGGATTGCCGAACATCACGCCGATTTTCTCGCGGATCTGGTTGGTGAAAATAGCGCACGTTTTGGACTTGCTGATGAACGACGTCAGCTTGCGCATCGCCTGACTCATCAACCGCGCCTGCGCGCCCATGGTCACGTCGCCCATCTGGCCTTCGAGTTCCGCCTTGGTGATCAGCGCCGCGACCGAATCGAGCACCACGACATCGACCGCGTTCGACTTGATCAGCGTCTCGGCAATCGTGAGCGCCTCTTCGCCCGAATCGGGTTGCGAGACGAGCAGCTCGTTCATGTTTACGCCGAGCTTGCGCGCGTAGGCGGGATCGAGCGCGTGCTCCACATCGATGAACGCCGCTACGCCGCCGGCCCGTTGCGCTTGCGCCACCACGGTCAGGGTCAGCGTCGTTTTGCCGGACGATTCCGGGCCGAAAATCTCGATGATGCGTCCGCGCGGAAAACCGCCCACGCCGAGCGCCGTGTCGATGGCGATGGAGCCGGTGGGGATGACTTCGATGTTCAGCCTCGAGTTCGCGTCGCCGAGCCGCATGATCGAGCCTTCGCCATATTCCTTCGCGATGGCCTGCAGGGCCAATTCGAGGTTTTTATCCCGCACTGCCTGGGCCTTGTTGTCCGCCTTCGGTTCGGTTTTGATTTCGGGTGATTTCGTCTCGGATTTTGCAGCCATAGTGGGGAAGGGTTTAAGCTAAGTTATACAAACGTACAAGCGTTATTTTTGGAAAATACTCACTTCTGGTTTGACTACACCGCGCAGGCTCGCTCGGCAATGCTGATTTTTAGTAGCCGCGCTCGTAAGAGCGTGGCTTCCACCGCCTCACGGCGGCGGCTACGAAACCAATGCCCGTCTCAGCAAATCGAGTGCGATTTGCGAGGCCATGTATTTGAACGTCTCGCGAGTCGGCACCAGCGTCCGCTCCACGATCTGCATCTTTCCGTCCCTCGTGACGAGGCAGAAATAAACCAGGCCCAAAGGCTTTTCCGCCGTGCCGCCCGTTGGGCCGGCGGTGCCTGTCACAGCCACGGCGAGATCGGCCCCGCTTGCGCGCAACGCGCCCTCGGCCATCGCCTGCGCCACTTCCGCGCTGACGGCTCCGTGCTCCTTGATCAGCTTGGCGGGCACGCCGAGTTCGTTCGTCTTCGCCTCGTTCGCGTAAGTTACCCAGCCGTAGCGGAACATCTCCGAGCTGCCCGACACGTTGGTGATCCGGTTGGAGACTAGGCCGCCCGTGCATGATTCCGCCGTGGCGACGAATTTGCCTGCGGCGCGAGCCATCCGCACCACGACCTGCTCCATCGTTTCGGCACCCTCGGCATAGATCGCGTCGCCTACTTTTTCGCGCGCGAGGTCGGCGGCTTGACGCACGAGATTTTCGTCCGGCGCAATCAGGCGCAGGTCGACTTCGCCGGGCCGTGCACAATAGCCGACCTCGATCTGCCCGAGCGCCTTGACCGCGTCCTCGACCAAAATTTGCACGCGCGTTTCACCGATGCCGAGAATGCGCAATGTCACCTCGTGCACCGGCGCGAGCCGGGCGGCGAATCTCTTTTGTAACCACGGCAGCGCGTCATTGGTCCACATCGGGCGCAACTCGCCGGGCGGCCCGGGCAGGAGCACCGCGACCGTCTTGTCGTTCTCGACGATCAGCCCCGGCGCGGTGCCGTTGGCATTATCGATCACCACGCCGCCCTCGGGCACCATGGCTTGCGGGCGCTGGAGATCGTTCATGACCAGGTTGCGCTTGGCGAACTTCACCGCGATGCCGTCGAGGATCTCCGGGTGAAAGATCAGCTTCCGGCCGAACGCCTCGGCGGCCGCGTCGCGTGTGATGTCGTCGGAGGTGGGGCCGAGTCCGCCGGTGATAATGACGAGGTCGGCCCGCGTCATGGCCTGGCGCAACGCCTCGACGATTGCCACGCCGTCCGGGACGGTGACCTGCCGCTCGACGCGCAGCCCGAGGCCGAGGAGTCCCTGGGCGAGAAATCCGAGGTGCGTATTCGTCACCCGGCCCAGCAGAAGCTCCGTCCCTGTGTTGATGATCTCGACTCGCATGGGGTGAGCTTACTCAAAAAAGCGCGGACGTCACTCTTGACGATGATTCCATCGATACCCCATCTTCTTTGCCATGGCGCAATATGACATCGACGACCTGAAAGCGAAGAGGCTTTGCCATAATTGCGTATTCGAGCATTACTTAAGCGTCGAGATCAGGGTGAAGGGAGAAAGTCTTGATTGCTCGTATTGCAATGAGACCGCAATGGCATACCGCATCAGTAAGATCGCGGAGCTGATTGAAACAGCATTCAATCAGCACTACATGCGAACTTCTGACCAACCCAACTCATGGCAAAGCATGCTCCTTGCCGACAGAGAGTCGAAATATGAGTGGGATCGCGAGGGAGAGCCAGTTGTTGATGCAATTATGAATGCTGCTGACATGCCTGAAGATGCGGCGCGGGATGTTCAGCGGATTCTTGAAGACAAACACTATGATCACGAATCCGCTAAGATGGGCGATGAAACTGAGTTTTCATCTGATTCCTACTACGCAGAGAAGGGACCGAGCGATCAGGCGTGGCAGGAGGAATGGGATTCGTTTGAGAAATCGCTGAAAACGGAGGCGCGCTTCTTCAGCCAAACGGCAGCCAAGCTTCTCGCATCTGTTTTCGATGGTATTGATGCCATGCGCACCCACGATGACCGCCCTTTGGTGGTGGATGTAGGACCGAAGACCGCATTTACCTCAGTCTATCGCGCCCGAGTGTTCCAGTCAGATGAGAAGTTGGAAGAGGCGCTATGTCGGCCCGACTTGCATCTAGGCGGGCCGACAGCGTTGCTTGCGACTGCGGGTCGAATGAACGCGCGTGGCATCTCAGTATTTTATGGTGCCAACGATCCAGAGGTCGCAATTGCGGAGGTGCGCCCGCCAGTTGGCAGCCAGGTTGCGGTAGCGCGGTTCGAGATCATTAAACCCCTGCGCATGCTTGACCTCACAGCATTAGGCGCGGTCAGTTCTAAGGGAAGCGTCTTCGATCCGCAGTTCACAGGCCGTCTTGAGAGAGAAATGTTTCTGCGTTCGCTTAGCAAGCACATGACAAGGCCGATTATGCCCGATGACGAAGCATTCGAATATCTACCGACACAAGCAGTGGCCGATTTCTTGGCGTCGGAGACAAGGTTAGATGGCATTCTATTCCCGTCGGTTCAGGTGGCCGGGAATGCTCTGAACATTGTCCTTTTTCATAAAGCAGCACGCGTGCTTGCGATTGATCTTCCATTAGGGACGGAAATCAGTGCAAATACCGGTTTCATGGGAGAAGATGGTTGGGAGATTGACTATTCGGTGATTGAAGAGGTGTTGCCTCCTGTTGAAATAGTCGTTGACCAAAAGGAAACTAAGCCGCCGTTATTTATGCCTCTCATCAGAGAGGCAGCAGAACAATACGACTCGGATGGGCGGGAACCCGCACTTAGCGTCGTCCTAGATAGCGTCAAAGTTCACAAAATTCGGAGTGTGCGATTCGAGGCTGGCGAATTCGGTGTAACGCGGCATCGCTTCGAGAAGCGCGACCCTCCGTATTAATCCGACTGCTTCCTGCGCGCTTCGCGCGCCCGGGCAACAAGTAGCCCGAGCCACCCGGCTGAACTGATCCTTCGACAAGGATGACGGAAGAGGGAGAAAGGCACCCGCGCTGGGCCAGCGCGGGCTACCACTGAGGTACGACGGCTACCTAAAAGGCAGGAATTCAGCGACGGTTCCTTCGGCTTCGCTCAGGACAGGCGGTGACTGCCGCTACAGCTGTCCCACGCAAGGGCCTGCGCGGGCTACCACTGCATCGTCGACCAGCACACTCGTGTGACGGCGACGGCTACCAGTAAAATCGAAACCTACTGCGTCAGGCCGGAGCCTTCCTTGCCGTCGATGATGTCGATGTAGGTCGTTGATTTGGCGATGTCGTCTTTATCAGCCGCCATGTTGGCAACCTTCATTTCCTTGAAGACGTAAAATTTGTGAACGTCGCCGACCGTCATCACGTCCTGCACTTCGACGCGCTTGACGGTCTGGCCCTTGGCGTTGAGGCCGTCGATGCGGAGGAAAGCCCAGTAGTCCTTGCTGACCCAAAAGCGAACGGTGGCGAAGCGGCTGTGGTCGGTGGGAGCCGGCTTGGCGTCAAAGACGTAGGCGTCGAGAGTCTTGATGGTGTCGGTTCCGAGCGGCTCGATATCGTCCCAATTCATGAAATCGATGCCCAAATCTTCGTATGTGATGTCGGTATCGAGAATGGATTTGCCCATGTCGGCACCGGTGATATCGGCCCAAGGCGCGCTCGGGGAGGTGCGTTTCTGCACGATGAAAACGCCCGGATTGAGCTGGACACGGATTTGCAGCGGCTGACCTTGGAACTCGTAAACCATTTCGTGGCCCTTGGTGCGAAGCGTGATCGGATACTGCTTTTTGTTGTTGTCGAACTTCACGGTGCCGGTGAGCGTGAAGTCAGCGAGCTTGAGCCGGTCCCAGATCATGGCCTGGACGTAAGGGAGCGGGGGGACTTTGTTCTTCGTTGCGGGATCGGGCAGCGTGTCGGCCATGGCGGGGGCGGGGAGGAAACCGAGTGTTGCGCAGAGCGCCAGGAGGGGGAGGCAGGAGCGGGATTTCATAAAGGATGTGGGAAGCAATACCGACTGGAAGCGAAGCCGGGCCGAATGCAATTCAGCATTTCGCTTGTTCGCCATGTTGTAGCGTTTTAGCTTTGGAGGGAAGGCGGGCCAAGTTACATGCGTGAAAGTTGATGGTCATGGCTGGCGCGTTGGAAGATAGGACGGACAATACTTTTAATTTATGGCATCTCCCGGTTATCGCAAGCGTACGATTTTTCTCCTGGTTGCTTTGTTGATCGTGCGGTTTTGGTTTGGACAGACTTTTGAACTTTCGGGCCAAGAAGCCTATCTCTGGCTTGAGGGGCATGGGGCCAACATGAGTCCCGCCTATTGGGAGCGCGGTCCGCTGGTGCCCGCGCTGATCCGGATCGGCACCGCCTTCTTTGGCGATACCGAACTCGGCGTGCGATGCCCCGCGGCGGTCATCTGCTGCATTAGCGGCTTTATTCTTTTTTACCTGGCGCGGCATTGGTTCAGCGCGCGGGCGGCTTTCTGGACGGTGCTGCTCTACATCTTTGTCCCGATGTTCGCGTGGAAACTTTCCTTCATGACCGAGGCGGCGGCGAGCATCGGGCTGATGGCGCTTGCGATGCTGGCTTTCATCCTGGCGATTGAAAGAGACCGGGGCTGGTGGTGGCTGATGGGCGGCGCGGCATGCGGCCTGGCGCTGCTCGTTGCGCTTCCGAATGCCTTTTGGGTTGTGGGACTGGCGCTCTATTTTGCGATCAGCCGCGACCGCCGCGCGCGGCTGCGCGAAGGCCGGCTTTTGGGAACGATTTTTTTCACCAGCCTGTTTCTCGCGCCGTTGGTCTGGTGGTGGAGGGGGCCGCAAATGGCTGATGTGGCGCGCGCGCGCCTGCTCAGCGCGTGGCCTTTGACGCACGGTTTTTCGTTCAACCAGGGTTTTCACTTTATCGGACTGGAGGTTTTCTATCTCTGCCCGCTCTTTTTTATTCTTCTCGTCGTGCTGTTGTGGCGTTTGGGGCCTCATCTCTGGCAGGAGCCCCGGTACGGCCTGCTGGTCTGCCTGGCGGCGCCCGGACTGGTCTGGCAGAACTTCGCGGCCTTTTTCCACGAAGGCCATTTTGAATTGGTTCCGGCGCTCTTTCTGCCATTGATTCTTCTGGCCGGTTGCTACATGACGCACCTTGCGGCGATCAACCGGGCGGCGCGATGGATTGCCGCAACAGTCATGGTTTGCGCGGCGCTGCAATCGCTGGCCGGATTGAATCCCTTTTATTTTGCGCACAGATCGGATGGCCATGGCTGGCAGATTCGGCGCACGCAAAGTGGCGAAAACGTGACCGGCTTTTATGCCAGCAAACGCCAGATTTCGTGGCGCAACCTGGCCGACGCCGTGCAGAGCCTCCAGCGGGACCAGGGCGCGACGCTGATCATCACCAATACGCCCGAAGCCGCCAGCGCGCTGAGTTTTTATCTCCCGCACAATCCGTTCGTCTATGTCGAGAGCAAGCCCGACGTGATCACCCAGTTCGACTTCTGGCCCGGTTACGCCCAATCGGCCTCGCCGAATGACTCCGCCCTCTTCCTCAGCCACTCGATGGACGCGACGCGCCCGGCCGAGCCGCCCTCCGCCGATATCCTCAAGAATTTTGCGAGCGTGACGCCGATTGAGGATCCGCCGCTGCCCGGTTTCGATAAATCGTGGGATATTTGGAATTGCCAGAACTTCATCGGTTTGGGCAGCCAGGCGGCGGGAAACGTTCCTGCCAACTCGATGCATGAATCGGATGCGTTGCCGAAATAACGATGCCGGGGAATTTTGACGGAATTACGGAATTAACGGAATTTTTTGAGAAGGGGGAAAGGCAGTTTTTTAATGAGGGAAGGCAGGACCAAATTTCAAATTTTTTTTGACGTGGGAGAATCGCAACCCTTTTCGATGAATTTGCCTATGCCTTTCATTTGGTAATTTCGCAAAATTTAGTAATTTGGTTTTGCTTCCCTTCAGTTGAGAAATTTTCTCTGGCCTCTCAAAAACTCCGTTCATTCCGCTAAAAACTCTTCTCTATGCCCTCCGAAATCGCACTCAACCAATTCCTCGATTTTCTCCGCTTCGCCAGCATTTCGACCGACTCGAAATACAAGGAGCAGGTTGTCGGCTGCGCGGAATGGCTTAAAAACAAACTCACGACGATCGGCCTTGATGCCGCGTTGCATCAGACGCCCGGCCATCCCATTGTCGTGGCGCATGGTCCCAAAAAGGAGGGGCGTCCGACCGTCCTGATTTACGGCCATTACGACGTGCAGCCGGTTGATCCCGTGAGTCTCTGGCATCGGCCTCCGTTTAATCCCGGCGTCGAAAAGGGAATCGTCACGGCGCGGGGCGCGAGCGACAACAAGGGCCAGATTTTCGCCCATATTCTCGGCGTCGAGCAGACGATGAAAGAAAAGAGGGACCTGCCGGTGAATCTCATTTTGCTCATCGAAGGCGAGGAGGAGATAGGCAGCCCGAATCTCGCTCCGTTCCTCGACGAGCATCGCGACGAGCTGGCGTGCGATGTCGTGGCTATTTCCGATTCGTCGATGATCGCGCCGGGGCATCCCACGTTTACCTGCGGCCTGCGCGGCATCGCGGCGATGGAGGTCACCGTGACCGGCCCCGACCACGATCTCCACTCGGGTGTTTTTGGCGGCGCGGTAGAAAATCCGGTGACTGTGCTGGCGCGGTTGATTGCCGGTCTTCACGACAAAAATCTGAAGGTAAAAATCGACGGCTTTTACGAGGACGTGAAGCCGCTCGCTCCGTGGGAGCGCAAAGCGTGGAAACATCTGCCGCTCCAGGAAAACGAATTGCTGCGGATGACCGGCGCGCCCGCGCTGCGCGGCGAGAAGGGATTTTCTCCGCTGGAACGCATGTGGGCGCGGCCGACCGCCGAGGTCAACGGCATCGGCGGCGGTTACCAGGGCGAGGGGACCAAGACGGTGCTGCCGAGCAAGGCGATGGGGAAATTCACGTTCCGGCTGGTGCCCGACCAGGATCCGCAAAAAATCATGGAACTTGTGCAGGCCTATTTTCACGACAACGCGCCGCCGTCGGTGCGGCTCGAGATGACGCCCGGCCACAGCGGCGGACCCTACCTTGTCGATCCGAATGCGGGCTTTGGCCTGGCGGCGCAAAAGGCGCTGAAGCGGCTTTTCCCCGGCAAGAAACCGGCGCTTGTCCGCGATGGCGGGAGCATTCCCATCGTGGCCGACTTCAAGAGCCTTCTTCATGCGGACACGCTGCTGCTCGGCCTCTGCCTGCCCGATTGCAACCTGCACAGCCCGAACGAGACGTTCCCGCTGGCGCACCTCGATCTCGGCGCGAATCTGAACCGGTATTTGCTGGAGGAGATTGCGGCGGGAAAAAGCAACGGGTAGCCGTTGACAGGGCGCGCTGGTTTAACGCAAGGCTTGTCGTTGACGAGGCTATTTCGGTTTTCATGGGCTATTTTTCAGCCGTCAGGGCGAGGAAAGCATCTCCATTTATTTCATTTTCCAACGGATTCGATCTGCTAGCTTGGCTCCGTGCGCCTCCATTCCATCCTATTGTTTCTGCTTCTTGGCCTTAACCCGGCGCCGGCCCAGACCCCGCCCGCGACGACGAATGCGCCAGCTTTTCCCCGCGCGCTGCCGGTCAATCCGGCTGATCTGAATGTGGCTCCGGCACCGATGGCGGTGGCCGGCGGGGTGAACGTCCATTGGTACGGCCACGGCTTCGTTTACCTGACATCATCGGTCGGGATCCGGTGCGCGATTGATCCGTTTGGCCCGGACACGGTGCACTACAAATTTCCGCAGCACCTGGCGGCCGATTTCGTGCTGATTACGCATGAGGCGGAGGACCACTGCGCGGCGGACCAGATTTTTGGGAATCCGCAGATATTTCGCAGCGTGATGGCGGTCGGTTTCAATCGCGCCAACGGCATTCCTTTTTACGGCGTCGCGCTGCAAAAGGACCCGAACCACCGCGAGGGTGGCACCAATACGGCTTTTACGCTGAGCTTTGACGGCGTGAGGTTTTGCTATCTCGGGCAGGTCGATATGCCGCTTTTGGCCCAGGAAAAGCAGGAGTTGGGTCATGCCGATGTGGTTTTTCTGCCGGTGGGGTTGGAATCGCTTTCGGTGAGCGAGTTCAACCAGATCGTGAAGGACCTCGGGGCGACGATGATCATTCCGATCAACTATAAGACCGACTTTTCGGGCATCGTGCCGCTCCGGACGCTGGACGAATATCTGTCGGGGACGAAGTTCCCGGTGCGCAAGGTGAGCTCGGACGAGATCGTGGTGAACCACGCGATGCTTCCCGCCGAGCCGACGCTGTATCTCCTGAAGTCTCCATGAAAATTCTTCTGATTGGATCGGGAGGCCGCGAGCACGCGCTGGCGTGGCGTTTGCGCCAGGATGATCCCAACCTTCAACTTTTCACCGCGCCGGGCAATGCCGGGACCGCGCAGCTTGGGACGAATCTTTCGCTCAGCGTCACCGATATCGATGGGCTCGTCGCGTGGGCGCAGAAGGAAAAGCCGGACCTGACGGTGGTGGGTCCCGAAGCGCCGCTATGCGCGGGAGTGGTGGACAAGTTCGAGAAAGCGGGACTCCCCATTTTTGGCCCGAACGCAGCAGGCGCACGGCTGGAGGGGAGCAAGGTTTATACGAAGACTTTTCTGCTGAAGTACGGGCTGCCGACCGCGCCGGGGGGATGTTTTACCGATTCGCTCGCGGCCTATACTTACAGCCAGAAGCATAACGTTTATCCGCAGGTCTTGAAGGCCGACGGCCTGGCCGCCGGGAAGGGCGTCATCATCGCGCAAACGCCACGTGAGGCGGCGCAGACAATTGACCGGATCATGGATCAGCGTGTTTTCGGCGAGGCGGGCAGCGCGATGGTGATCGAGGAATTCCTGCCGGGCCGAGAGATGTCGGTGCATGTGCTGACGGACGGCATTTCCCATTTCATCCTGCCGATTGCGCAGGATCACAAGCGGCTCGGGGAGGGGGATGCCGGACCGAATACAGGCGGGATGGGCGCGTATGCCCCGGCGCCTTTCGCGACGGCGGAGTTGCAGGCGCGGATTTCGGCGCAGGTGGTCGATCCGGTGCTGGCGGCGCTGCGCAAGGAGGGGATTGATTTTCGCGGCATCCTTTATATCGGCATTATCTGGACGAAGGAGGGGCCGAGCATTCTCGAATTCAACGTGCGCGGGGGTGATCCCGAGACGCAGGTGCTATTGCCGCTGATCGATACGCCGCTGGTGGAGATTTTCCAGGCGGTGCGGGAGCAACAGCTGGGCAAGCTCGACATCCGGTTGAACGCGAAGCACGCGGTGACGGTGGTGATGGCCGCTGCGGGTTATCCCGGAACGCCGGAAACGGGCGCGGCGATCGAGGGTCTCGACGTCGATGTGCCGGGCACGGCTGTTTTTCACGCGGGGACAAAACGAGAGGGTGAGCGGGTTGTGGCCAATGGGGGCAGGGTGCTGAGCGTGACCGGATGGGCCGCCGATCTTGCGTCGGCGCGGGAACTGGCCTACCAGCGCGTCGCGAAAATTCATTTTGCGGGAAGTCAGTACCGGCGCGATATTGCGGCTCGGCTGACTCTGGAATGAATATTCTTAAATTAGCTTTAGTAAGTCTTCTGCTTTTGACCGGACCTGTTGTTCGGGCCAATCCGGTTGCTATCCTTCCGGTGAGTCCGGTCGATCCGGTAAGGGAGTCGCTGGCTGTCCTGCAGGGGAGCTATGTCGATTTTGCCGCGCTCCATTACCAAAAAGGGGATCAGCTCATCGACTTGATCGCGAGGTCTAACGGAAAAATCAGGCTCGATCCACCCGAGATACTGCAACGCATTCCGATTATCACCGCCGCTCTGCCGGACGGCATTATCTACTGGCGGATGGTGTCCTTTACGCCGAAAAAGAATTGGGATGATCTCGCCGACAACCTGAGGTGGATGATTGACTATCAACACGCTGTCGGAGCCATTCTCGATCTCCGCAGCAACACCGCGCCGGACGATTATGCGGGCGCGGCGCAGGTTGCAGCTTTTTTTAACGGCGACTGCACGCTTAATAAATATTTTCCGCAACAGGGTGACGGTGTTTTCCATATGCCGTTTTTTTCCGACCGGCAAGTGCAGGGGCCGATTATCGTCCTAACGAACAACCAAACCTCCGGCGCCGCCGAAGCGCTGGCCGCTTGTCTGAAAGCGGATGGAGCCATCGTCATCGGTAGCACAACGGCGGGAAAGGCTGCGTTTTTTGAAGAGCATGAACTTTCCTCCGGCCAGATCCTGCGTTTCGTTCCAGCGCAGACCACCTTGGCGGACGGCACTCCGCTTTTGGGGCATCCTGTCGTGCCGGACATCGCGCTGACGGTCGACGATCATTCCGAAAAAGCGGCGCTTGTGCTGATCCGCGACAACCACATTTCCGATGTGATTCAGGAATCGGCGGAGCGGCATCGGATGAACGAGGCGGCGCTGGTGGCGGGGGAGGACCCCGAATGGGACGATTACCTGGCGTCGCTCGAACGAAAGCCGGTTTTGCTCAGCCTGCCGGTTATTTATGACACGGCGCTGATCCGCGCGCTCGACAGCCTCAAGGCGATCCGGCTTTCGCAGAAACCATTTCCGGCCCAGGCGACGGCGAGTGCCTCGACCCCGGCCACCTCGTCGCTTCAGTAAAAAATAAAAAAAGCTCGCATCACGAATTCCGTCAGGTTCTATCTTCTTTTCCCACCCTTTTCATGAGAACCGTTCTTTTTGTTTGTACCGGCAATATCTGTCGTAGTCCGATGGCGCAGGGGCTCTTTGCCGACTTGGTGCGGGGACGGCGCGACATCGAGGTGACGTCGGCGGGCATCGGGGCGGTGGGCGGGCAGCCGCCGAGTCATTTCTCGGTGGAGGTGATGTCGGAACTGGGCCTTGATATCCGGAACATCCGGAGCAAGCCGGTGATGGCGGAGCTGGTGCGCAAATCCGATTTTATTTTTGTGATGACCTACGGGCATCTCGATTCGATGCTGCTGCTTTTTCCATCTGCGGCGGAAAAGACATTTCTGCTGCGCGAATTCGAGACCGATCTGCCGGTGATGGAACGCGAAGTGCCCGATCCGATCGGGCAGTCGAAGGAGATGTACCGCGAGTGCCGCGACCAGATCCGGGCCGCGCTGCCCCGGCTGCTCGATTTGGTCCTGCGCTCGACGCACGATGAAACGCATGTGACCGCGTTGAAACGCGTGGCCATTGCCGCCGACTCGGACGGCACGGAGTTGAAGGAGCAGGTGCGCTCGTGGCTCGACGATAACGGCTATCCGTATGAGGACCTGGGCGGTTGCAGCTCGGAGGAGATTGCTCTTCGCGTGGCAAGGGCGGTGTCCGATGGGCAGGCCGACAGCGGAATTGTCATCGACCGGACGGGCTTTGCCTTGAGCATGGCCGCGAACAAGGTTTCCGGCGTGCGGGCCGTGCTGGCGCATAATGTTGAAATGGCGCGCTTGAGCCGCGAGCAATATGATGCCAATGTATTGTGCATCGCGTCGCAGGAAATCCGCGGCAAACGCCTCAAGGAAATTCTCGACGCATGGATCCACACCGCCTACGCCGGTGATGGGAGCGAAAGACCAATGCCCTTTATGGAACACCAGCCGAATCAGCCCTCAACGCCCGCCGCCGTTTCCTCGCACAAGCCGAGTCTTTCGGAGGCCGACCCCGATATTTTCCGTGCGATTCAAAACGAGTACGCCCGGCAGCGCGACAACATCGAACTGATTGCGTCGGAGAATTTCACGAGCCGCGCGGTGATGGAAGCGCAGGGATCGTGCCTCACGAACAAGTACGCGGAGGGCTATCCGAAGAAGCGCTGGTACGGCGGTTGCGAATACGTCGATGTCGTCGAGGAACTGGCGATTGAGCGCGCGAGGAGGCTTTTCGCGAGTGAGCACGTCAACGTGCAGTCTCATTCCGGTTCGCAGGCGAATGCGGCGGTTTACTTTGCGATGCTTCAACCCGGCGACCTGATCCTGACCATGGACCTGGCGCACGGCGGGCACCTGACGCACGGGCACAAGATGAATTTTTCGGGGCGATTCTATCGTGTTGTTCACTACGGCGTGAGCAAGCAAACCGAGACGATCGATTACGACGCGCTCGAAGTCCAGGCGAAGGAAAACCGCCCGAAGATGATCACGGCGGGCGCATCGGCCTATTCGCGCGTCATTGATTTTCCGCGCCTGCGCCACATCGCGGACCAGGTGGGCGCGTTTCTGTTTATCGACATGGCCCACATCGCGGGGCTCGTCGCGGCGGGCATTCATCCGTCGCCGGTGCCGTATGCTGATTTCGTGACGACGACCACGCACAAGACGCTGCGGGGGCCGCGCGGCGGACTGATTTTGTGCAAGGAAAAGTACGCGAAGGAAATCGACGCGCAGGTGTTTCCAGGAGTGCAGGGAGGGCCGCTGATGCACGTCATCGCGGCAAAGGCGGTCGCGCTTGGCGAGGCGCTGAAGCCGGAATTTAAGGCCTACCAGCATCAGGTCGTGCGCAACGCGAAGGCGCTCTGCGAGGGGATGAAGAAAAACGGCTTCCGCATTGTCTCGGGCTCGACGGACAACCATCTGATGCTTGTCGATCTCCAGCCGAAGAATATCACGGGCAAGGAAGTGTCGGAAGTGCTCGACCAGGCGGGCATCACGGTGAACAAGAACGCGATTCCATTCGACACCCAGAGCCCCTTCAAGGCCGGCGGCATCCGCCTCGGCACGCCCGCCGTGACGACGCGCGGGATGAAGGAGGACGAGATGTTCGACATCGCGAACCTGATCGAGGAAGCCATCAAGCACCGGGCCGACGCGGCGAAGATCAGCTCGATACGCGATCACGTCCGCAAGATCACCGCGCGGTTTCCGCTGCCTTTTTGATGAGATTCCTCGAAGCTAGCTTCGATTTCCTTGCTTCTATTTCTCTCTGCTTCGCAGAAGCCGTCGCATCGTTGCCGGATTGCGGGCCAAGTGAAAAACAAGGGAAACGATAATTTCCTTTTTGTGGATGCGATAGTACACACTGTAGGGAAATCGCTTGAGCAAGTGACGACGAAACGCCCGATAGACAGTGCCATGACTCAAAGGATTTCTTTGTATACTTTGAACAGAGGAATAGAAAAGGTCTTCAAATTCCTCACCCAGACCGTCACGACGCTCATTGTACCAATCAACGGCCTCCGAGAGATCCTCGAAGGCTTCTGGCAAGACCCGGATGGTTGTCATTTCCGGCGTGCTGCCAATAGAGCTTTTACCTGGTCTAAGGTTAAAGCCGAATCAGGATTAGCTAGAAATTTTTTCCAGCGATTATCGAGAAGCTTTTTTTCTTCTTCTGACACCTCAACTTGCTGAAGTTCCGGTTCCAGTGAAATCCAGAGATCGTCAATAAGTTCCAGCTTTTCTTCGGTCGACAGCGCCATGACCTGAGGAAGTTCCTTGAGCTTCATAGGGAAGAGATAGCACCAAAAGTGCCATCATTCAACCACCACGCTGCCGCCTGTGTTCTTTTGCGCCTAACTCAATCCGGAGGTTGACCCTCCATGAATTCTTGCCGAAGCTAGCAGTCCATGCCCTCCTCCAAATCAAATCGCCGTCATGATGGCCGCAAGGCCGATCAACTTCGCCCCGTCACGTTTCGAGACGGCATCGCGCCTCACGCTGCCGGATCGGTTCTCGCGAGTTGCGGGCGCACGCAGGTGATCTGCGCGGTGACGGTGGAGGAAAATGTACCGCGCTGGATGAAGGACCAGAAGGTCTCCGGCGGCTGGATCACGGCGGAGTATTCGATGCTGCCCTACTCGACGCTGGACCGCAAAGCGCGCGACATCACGAAGGGTCGCATCGATGGGCGCAGCACGGAGATTCAGCGCCTGATTGGGCGCAGTGTCCGCGCCGCAGTCGACTTGGAGGCGCTCGGCCCGCGCACGCTCTGCGTCGATTGCGATGTGCTGGCCGCGGACGGCGGCACGCGCACCACGGCCATCACCGGGACGTATGTCGCGCTCGAGTTGGCCGTGAGAAAACTCCGCGAGGGCGGTTTTTTGAAGGACTCCGCGAAGTCGCCGATCAAGGAACCTTTTGCCGCGATCAGCGTCGGCATCGTGGAAGGCCGGCCTGTCCTCGATCTTGATTATATCGAGGACAAGGACGCGGAGGCTGATATGAATGTGGTGATGACTGCGCGCGGGCAGTTTATTGAAGTGCAGGCGAGCGGGGAAGAAAGCACGTTCTCGCCGAAGGAATTCGCGGCTCTTGTTGGTCTTGCGACGAAGGGGATCAAGAAGCTGAGCGCGCTGCAGAGGGCCGCTTTGAGATAAAGGGAAGGAGAAATTTAGCGCGAAATGGAATTTTGCGAGGAACAATCCTGCGGACGGCAATAGCGTTCCCAAGTAACTTGGGAACGAGGAAAGACAGGCTGAACTGATCCTTCGACAAGCTCAGGATGACAGAAGCCTAAAAGAGATGTAAAAACCCCCGATGATCTCTCCTGCTCTTCTGGACAAATTCGCATGGCTTAATGCCGATTTTGTCAAACCGCCCATTTCTGGCATCGTTCTTCGTTTTCCGGGCCTTGGGAGTTGCGGCATGAAGTGTGAGCCTGACGGCTACGAGACCGAGTGGGGCCATGCCGGAGCTTTGACGGTGGTTCCGTATCAGGATCCGTGGGGATGGATGAATCCGGCGGTGCAGCATTTCATCGACGACCTTGTGGATGCGATCCGGCAGCGGCACCGTCTGGCAGCGGATGTTCCGCTTATTTCCACGGGCGGAAGCATGGGCGGCCACGCGGCGTTGCTCTACGCGATGAAGTCCCGGCATCGTGTGGCGTCCTGCATGGCGTTATGGCCGGTTTGTGATTTGCCATTTCATTACACGGAGCGGGCTGATTTGCCGAGGACGCTGCATCATGCGTATGGCAGTTATGAGGATGTCGCGGCCCAATTGCGCGAGCATTCGCCTCTTCACCAGGTCGAGGCGATGCCCGATATTCCGTATCTGCTGGTTCACGGCGAGAAGGATGAGGCGGTGAAAAAGAAAGCCCATTCCGATCCGATGGTGGCTGCGATGAGGAAGCGTCACTTGCTGGTGGAATATGTGGAACGTCCGAATTTGGGCCATGGCGACCCGCTGGATTATGAGACGAACCACAAGATTATGGATTTTGTAGTTTCCAATCTGAAGCGTCCGAATTAGCGCGCTCTTGCTTTTTCCATGCCTGCTTTCTGTTTACAAGTGGGCTAAACGAGAATAAGTTACGTTAATTCGGTAAGGTTGGCGTTACTAACAAGATCGATCTTATGGGGAAGCTGGAGCAGAAAAACGGCGAACCGACTTCCCGCGACGACGAGTTGCTTAGTTCGGAAGAGAAGCTGTTGTTGCAAAGCATGGCGCTGGAAACGGCGGCGAATGCGGTGCTGATCACGGATGCCAATGGAATTATTCTTTGGGTTAATCCGGCCTTTAACAAGCTGACGGGGTATGCTGTCGAAGAGGTCATCGGGCAGACGCCGCGGCTTCTGAAGTCGGGAAAGCATGGCTTGGAGTTTTACAAAAAGCTTTGGGAAACGATCCTTGCCGGCAGGACATGGCGCGGCAGTTTCACGAATCGCCGCAAGGACGGGACTCTCTATTACGACGAGCACACGATCACGCCGGTCCGTTCGAAGGAAGGCGTCATTACGCATTTCATTGCGATCATGAACGACGTGACCGACCGCAGGGTGGTCGAGATTGCGTTGAGGAAAAGCGAAGGACGGTTTCGCCTGCTGGTGGATCAGGCGGCGGATGCTTTTTTTCTTCATGATGAGCATGGAAGATATTTGGACGTGAACCGCCGCGCCTGCGAAAGCCTGGGCTATTCGCGGGAAGAGCTTTTGAAACTGAGCGTTTTAGATGTGGCATGCTTGAGCGAGGAAGAGGTGAAGGGCGTGTGGAATCAGATCCAAAGTTCCTCGACGGTGACGGTCAACGATTATCATAGACGCAAGGATGGCACCCGTTTTCCTGTCGAAGTTCGCGTGGGCAGCATTGAGATCGATGGACAGAAGCTTTTCCTGGCGCTGGTACGCGACATCACGGATCGAAAACGGGCGGAGGAAAATAATGTTCAAGCTCTCGCGCTGTTGCGCGCCACGCTTGATTCAACCGCCGATGGCATCCTGACGATCGGTTTGGACAGACGAATCCTTTCCTATAACGAGACCTTTGTGAAGATGTGGGGCTTGACTGCCGAGATTCTCACCGCCAGCAGTGACGACCTTGCGATTCGGTACGTCGTCGACCAGCTTCAGACTCCTGCATACTTTCTCGCGAAGGTGCATCATCTGTATGAGCACCCGCTGGAGGAAAGTTTTGATGTGCTCGACTTCAAGGATGGCCGGGTGATCGAGCGCTTTTCGCGGCCTATGCTGGTGGAGGGGCGTCCGATCGGGCGGGTCTGGAGCTTTCGTGATGTGACGGAGCAGAAGCGGGCCGAGGCGCGGATTGCGGAACAGGCGGCGTTCCTGGACAAGGCTCGAGATGCGATCATCGTTCGCGATCTCGAAGGAAGGATTCTTTTTTGGAACAAAGGAGCCGAGCGTGTCTACGGCTGGACGGACGCGGAAGTCCTTGGCCGGAATGTCCTGGAAATTCTCCATACCGGCTCAAAAACATTTGAGGAGCTCAACGGATTGACGATCAGCCGGGGCGAATGGCACGGGGAACTTCAGCACTGTACCAAGGACCGCGGCGAGATTATCACCGAGGTGCGCTGCTCGCTCATTCGCGACGATGAGGGGCTTCCCAAGTCGGTCCTGTCGATCAACACCGATATCACGGAGAAAAAGAAGATCGAAGCCCAGTTCATGCGAGCACAGCGGATGGAAAGTATCGGCACGCTGGCCGGCGGCGTCGCGCATGATTTGAACAACATTCTCGCGCCGATCATCATGTCGATCAATATTCTCAAAAACCAATCACCCAGTCCGCAGACAACAAAAATTCTGGAATCGATCGAGGCCAGCGCCAAACGAGGCGCGGATATCGTGAGGCAGGTGCTTTCGTTCGCGCGGGGCTTGGAAATTGAACGAGTTGCCGTTCATCCCAGGGATTTGTTGAAGGATCTTGAAAACATGATCAAGGACACCTTTCCGAAAGGGATTCGGTTGCAAGTCTCCATTCTCGATGATACGTGGACGATTTTGGGTGATTCCACGCAAGTGCAGCAGATCCTGATGAATCTTTGCCTGAACGCCCGGGACGCGATGCCCAACGGCGGCACCTTAAGCATTGGCGTCGAAAACTGCGTGGTTGACGAGCAATACGCCGCGACGAATTTCCAGGCCAAGGCTGGACATTACGTTAATATCAGTGTTTCCGATTCGGGCACCGGCATACCGCCGGAACTTCTAGATAAAATTTTTGAGCCCTTCTTTACGACCAAAGAGCTCTACAAGGGCACGGGTCTGGGACTGTCGACGGTCATGGCCATCGTGAAGAGCCATGAGGGAACCATTAATGTCTACAGCGAGCCGGGCAAAGGAACGACTTTTAACGTGTATCTCCCTGCGGTGAAAATTGCTTCCGAAACGCGAAGGGTCCAGACGGAAACGGGCAGTTTGCCGCGAGGAAACGGCGAGACGATTTTAATTGTTGATGACGAAGCTTCGATTTTGACCATCACAAGCGAAACTTTGCTGACGTTCGGCTACCGGGTTTTGACCGCGACGGACGGAGCGGAGGCTGTGTCCATTTACTCCAGATATAAAAATGAAATCGCCGTTGTCCTCACGGATATGATGATGCCGGTCATGGATGGTCCGGCGACGATTCACGCGCTGAGGGAGGTCAATCCGGCGGTCAAAGTCGTGGCGACAAGCGGATTTAACTCAACTGACGAAGCAGTCAACGGCCCCAGCATTGGCGTTAGGCACTTTCTGACAAAGCCCTACTCGGCGCCAATGTTGCTCAAGACGATACGAACGATATTGAACGAAGTCTGACCGGTCTGTTTGCAGGCGCATTGCAAACAATGGTGGAAGCGAGCTTCGAGGAGTTGAACTCTGCGCTTAAGCCAAAACGGTTTTGCGGCGCTTTTGGCGGAGGAGGAGCAGACCCAGGCCGATGGCCACTAGCGCGTAGGTGCTGGGCTCGGGTATTGAGCCGAGCGAGGGGATGGCGGTGGATTGCAGGCTGTTGAAGGTGAATGAGAGGGTGTCGCCGGGGTTTCCGCCAACATCAAGTTCCCATGACGATACCGTGCCGTTGAACGCGCCGCTGGATGCCGTCAACGGTATGAAGTCGGTGCTGAGGGTGTTGTTAAATAACGACCAGTTGGAGGTGTAGGTGAGGCTGTTGTAGCTCGAGTCGTAGAGGGTGATTTGGAAGATGTTAACGTTGGGATTGGGCGGCTGGAGCGATCCCGACAACGCCAGGTATGCGGTGTCGCCGGTGATGGAAACGGCGTTGGGCAATACGTCATAGATGCCGCCGGAGCTGTTGGAGACTCCGCTGATGATGAGCGAGTTGGTGGTGACGGCACCGGTCCATGGCGACGGGACTTGTAGAAAATCGTTTATGGTGTTGAACGGGTTAATTTGCAAACTCCCAAAACCGGTGAGGAGCTGGCATTGGCCGTGGCTCGCCCCGAGGAGCGCCACGAGCATGATGGAGAGCAGGTGCCTTTTCATTTAGAATACGGTGTAGGGAAGCGGTTGTGTGAGGATGTTTTGTCCGGCGCTCGATGCGCGTTTGGTTATGATAACGGCGGAGCCGGCGGGGATGACGACGTTGTCACTATTAATAGGTGGACCGACGCGCATCCAGTCGGTTCCGTTGTAGTAGTATTGGAGCCAGACGTTGCTCGATGTGAAGATTTGCAGGATGTCGGCTGTAGATACCGAGCCGCCGGCCCAGCCGGGTGTGTTTTGGATTTTGCTGTTGGCCAGTGTGACGCCGACGGGCCAGTAATTGGAGAGATAGGTGACGCTGCTATTGGATACGAGGGCTTTTCTGGCGATGGAGGGCGCGCGGCCAAATAATATCAGACTCACCGGTGTGGCGGCCAATCGTGTATAGAGAACGGCGGCGTCGGGGCGTATGACGACGGTGCCCGATGGAATGGAAGGTCCCACCTGCAGCCAGCCCGATGTCGTATTATAATAGTAACCGATCCAAACTCCGCCAACGAGTAGCTGGATTTGATCGGCTGCGGATGGAATGGAGCCGCCTAGTATTCCGGTTGTTGCCGGTGTGCCAAATAGAGATGAGATGGTGTCGGCGGGGATGATTTGGTAGGTGTCGGTGCCGACGATGATGCCCAGGGTGGTGAGGTCGGTTGTTTCGCTTGAATCGAGAGTGAGCGTGGTTGCGGTGTTGGCCGTCGTTGTAGATAGAAGGAAAGTTCTTCCGCTGGCCGCGCCGCTGGTGAATTGCAGGAGGTATGGCGTTGCCACTTGGGAAAGCTGGCCCGCTATCCAGCCCGCGTTGCTATTGGTTATCGTGTTGGATGTGATCGCAGTGACGGTGCCGACCATTTGGCCGGAGGCGGTGGCGATGCCTTGCAGTGGAAAGGATATATTTGAAAGCGTGCGCGCTGTTCCGGTTCCCGCCGCTATATTGACTGTGAAATAGCCTTCCGGGATCGTGCCGGTTTGCGCCGATGATAGAACCGCGCTCACGCAGATGAGCGCCAGTCCGAGTATGGAAATGTTTTTGAAGCGGGAGTTCATGGCATTTTAGGGACTGGTGATGAGCAATTGCAGATAGCGCGCGGGCGAGGCGGTCATCGGTTGGGTGTCCTGCACGGTGACCGTTCCGGGACCGGTTGCGCCGCCGGATGGATATGCATAGATGGTGGTCCAGTTGACGAGGTCGTTGCTGGCTTGCACTTTGTAGGTGACGTCGGTGGCGACGCCGGTGAAGGTGAGGGTCAGATAATTGTTGCCGGAAACATTTTGCTGCTGCACGACGGGAATGCCCGCGCTGCCGGGGCTATAGACCGTGGAGGGGCTCAGGCCGAGCGCATATTTATAGAGATTGGTCAGGCCGTCGGGCGAGACGATTGCGGTTTGCGTGGCGTTGGCCCCGCTCAATCCCTGCTGGGTTGCCCAGCTCGCGAAGGTGACCGGGCTGATGGTTGCGCCGATGTTGGCGAAGGTGGTGATGCTGCTGTCGCTCGCGGTAAATTGCAGGCCGTAGGAGCCGGCCGTGCCAGGCGTGGTGGAGGCCGACAGGGTGGCGGGGTTGTTGATGCTCAGGGTGCTCGGGCCGCTGAGCTGGCTCCAATTATAGGAAAGCGTGCCGTTGCCCGTCACCGAGGCCGACAGGCTCAGCGGCTGATTAACGATGCCGCTCAGAGCTGCGTTGGTTGTGATGACAGGGCCTATGTCCGCAGGCACTGCGGCGTAGAGCGCCTGAACTTGCGCGAGAGTCAAAGCCGTATTGTAGATGCGCACTTCGTCGATCACGCCGTTAAATGCATGTGTATCGGAAGTCTCCAACCCCCCGATGTTAAGGGTGGCCGTCGAATTTCTCGGCACGGAGGTTGGCGTTATTGAGGCGGTGGCATCGGGGTTGCCGTTCACATACAACGTCAAGGTGTGCGTTGTTCCGCCCGCGTAAACGAGCGCGATATGATACCATTGCTTGGCGACCAATTGGGTGCCTCCGGTCAGAGTCGCGCCTCCTCCGATGTCGGCAGTTATATAATAGCCCAATTCTGATATCGTATAGGATTCAGGAGTGCCGGTGGATCCTCTCTTACTCAGGATTCCGCGACTCTTTCCGGTTAGGTCAATGCCATTCAAATAAACCCACGCGGAAAACGACATGTTGGTATCACCATCAAGGAGATTGGTGGTCGAATCGGGGACATTAACCATCTGGTTTGTGCCGTTGAAGGAGATAGCGCCGTTAATCTTGCCCGCTGTTGTCCAAGTGGCGCCGTTCAACAAGGTTCCTTTATTCGGCGACGTTACGCCGGAATAATCGTTTGCCGTGGTTCCCGACGTTTCATCGAAGGGCAGGCGCAGCACCATGTTGCTTTGCAATCCCATCACCGGCGCGGTCACGACACTCACGGTAATCTGCTGGGAAGACTGGAGCACGCTGTCATTGGCGGTGAGTTGGAGAACATAATCGCCGGGAGCTGAAAAGGTGACGGTTGTTGAGGGTTGAGTTGGCGTCAAGAACGTTGCGGTACCGGGGCCTGAAATCTGCGACCATTGCTGGGTGAGAGTTGAAGCATGCGCGGGAATGGCCGTGACGGTGGCATTGATTTGCAACCCGGAACCCTGGTAAACGCAGGCGGGACTATCCGTCGGCGACGTAACCACGATCTTGGGCGCATTGGTCGTCTGGATGATTAATTGCGGAATCGCTCCGCCGTAGGCAAACGCGGAACCCAGCACGAGATTTTGAGTGGCTAAAGGGTAATCTGTATTGGCCCAGAGCCTGAAACCTATTTTGCCCGATGGATCGCCGGAAGCTAAAGTCGCGGACATGAGGGAGGTCACATCGATATCGATGTAATTTAAAGGCACCGGGGATGCAGTGGCGACGGCCGGCGCGACCGACGTGTTATCCGCCGGTTGGTTATTCCAATCCAGCGTGTAATCATTCCAGCCAACGCTGGCATCGGCGGTCAACGCGGCTTCCAATAACGCAAGAAAACTGGAGGAGGTTCCCGGCATGACATATAAGCGCAGTTTGGCCGAGACAAAGGAGTTGTTGATATTCAATCCCGTCAGATTAAACCGCAGGAAGGAATACCATTTAAAATTGGAATTGCCCCCCCCACCCACAACCATGGTTTCCGCAGTACCTACAGGCACTGTGGCACTCTTGACTTGGGAGTAGGCGCTGTCTTCGGGAAGCAATGTTATCGAGTTATTGGACGAGGCGGTGATCGTGAACGTTTGCTGCGCCGTTTGGCCCAAGGTGTCCGTCGCTTGCGCGGTGAAGGTGTACGGAGCAGTCATCGTCGATGTTACCGTTCCTGAAAGCGTTCCATTTGGGGCAAGTGCGAGGCCGGGCGGGAGCGAGCCCGACAGAACCTGCCATGTGTCAAGCGGCGTGCCTCCAGAACAAGTCAGCGTCATTGTGTAGGGGGTATTCCAGTAGGCCGTGGGCAGCACCGCCGGCGTGGAAACTTGCAAGGTTGCGGGAGGGTTGGTCTGATCGATCGACTGGGTTATGCCCAAACTCGCATTATAGAATGTACCGCTGCCGCTGGTTTCGAGGCGGATGGCGCGAACCATGTACGACCATTGCCCGGTGCCCGGGCCAACCGACGAAGAGGTGTCGATGTAGGTCGTACCCGAGATCGGCGTGGTGGTGACGCGCTGGTAGGGCCCTGTGACGACTCCATTGGTAAGCTGTGCGCGATAAATGTGGTAGCCGGTGACGCTCGGATCGGTGGACGCAATCCACGACAGGCTCGGCTGTCCGCCGCTCGGCACCACGGAAAGATTGCTCGGTGGCGCGAACATAAAGAGACGCAGCGTCGGATCGCCAAAATGGTTCATGAACAACCCCCCTGTACAGGGAGCGATACAGGCAATCTTGTTCCAGGCATTCACAGGATCTGTTGTAAAGGCATAGGTGCCGTTTTCCCCATCGACGTTATTGATGCTCACCCGCATCATGTCGCCGGTATCAAGGCCCATGGCCATGCGATGATAAAAATACCGCAACCCAAAAGTATCCCACGTCCAACTCAGGCAATAGCTGTCCTCGCCCAAGCGCAAGGCCATCTGGTTTTGGCCATCAACGATGGTCGTCGAATACCACCAGCCCCAAAAGCTTTGCATGCCCGTCCAAAACACCGCCTTGCCCCCCACACCCGTCAACGGACCGAAGCTGCCCTTGAAATAAAAGAGGTAGGGACCATCTTGAGCCGAAAGGGCGGCATCCGGGTCGAAATCTGCGTTGTAAAGTGTCGGCAAAGGCGGCGTGGAGTCGCCAAAGAGATCGATATTGGCCTTGCTGCCGGTAATACCCATCGCACAGGTCCAGCAGGTTTCGTCGACGTTGGGAAAGTAACCCTCACGAAAAGCGATTCGACGCCCCGGCAGAAAATCGGGACTGGCGATTTTATAGCGGTGCAGTTTATCGAGATAAGCCGCGATTGCCTCGTATTGGCCTTGAATGCCATTGGAAAGATCTATCCGACCGAATCCCATGTCCGCCTCTCCACCCGTCTGGGACATATAGAATTGGTCGAACTTATTATCTCCAACCTTATTGGTCGAACCTTCAGCGGGCGTTACCCATGAATTTGGGTACACTTGCAGTTTGGTAACTTGTCCCCCTGCAGCCTGACTGGCAAAAGTAGGTATAACGCTGTAGTAACCAAACGTACCGCCATTCGGAAGCGAAATGCGCATGCTCGCCAACTTGCTATTGAATGCAGCTGCAGTGTCTGCATTGAAACCCAGATAGGATGGCAACGTGACGGTGCCATCGGCATTATTGGTCCAATCCGTGGTTGGATATGTGTTGTAGGAGGTATTCTTGCCTGTCTGATCGTAATAATAGGCATTACTGTAGCTGTCCGTCCAAGTGCCCGTCATGTTGGCGTAAAAACCATCGGCCCCATAGCAGGCAACGTCCTGGTCATGTCCATCCGGGGTTCCAACCAACTGGCCGTTCAACAAAGATCCGGTGCGGCAAACGGGCACTTTGCCTAACAGAACGACATCCTTCACCTGGCCCGGATTCGCATTATAGATGGCCTGGATTTGGTTGCGAATCGTAATGTGGGCATTAGGATAGGGCGCTGTTGGAATCCCGAGCGCGTCGTTGGCCCCGGTGCCATTGGAGGTATAATCCACCGCGGGCGGCGTGGTAATAACGTTGACGTAATAACCATCCGCCGTGAGGTCGGCCTCATACTGCGCCACCTCGTTGGGCAGATTGGCCAAAACGTCGGTCGTCACCACGAGAACGACGATGCCCTTGGGCTGGGTTTGGTCTACGTTGATTCCCGACAGGATATAGCCGATTGGAGGGGAGGAGCCATTAGGAGGAGTGCCGCCTGTGAAATAAAACGTCTGTGGATTCGGAATTTGCCATGCACTCGGTCCATCCGTGTAAATGATCTTGTACTCGTAGAGCTGCCCAACGCTAACAGTGGTATCGGTCCAAGTGGTTGAGTCGGTGGCCAGCGTAATCAAAGGTGTGCCCGGCCAGGTCGTGGCGGCGGGGTCCTTGCGATAAATCGCATATTTGCCCGCGACAATAAAATTAAGCGTAATCGCCGGCGGCGATACGGTAACGGTGGCGGAAACGGGTACTGCGGCGGCCACGTCACAGAGTATGCCATTTGTCGCCTTCGGAGGAGGCCATGTCACGTGATCCCAAGTGGTGACGGCGGTCGCATTTGCGGCTACTTCGCCCAATCCGAGGATGGAAAAAGCGAATGCGCTGCAGGCAAATGCCCTGCTAAAGCTGCGTTGGAAGCGAATAAGTCGAGAAAGATGGGGCATGGCTCGGGGCTGGATGTTAGTATGGGGGGATTCGGCTACCATAAAGTCTCGTTTACTATCTTTTACAGACAATACTCATTTGACCGCATGAAAGGAAGAGGGAAGAATTTCAAACAGTTGAAATCCTCCTCAATTGGCGAATATTCCCTCTGGTAGACAGCCGTGGATGAGAGGAAATCAGAACAATTCTTGAAATGTTAACAATAAACACATACTTGTGGCTTTATTGTCGATTGACCCCGCCCGTCACCCAGTTGTTACAAACTACGGCTCGATTCCCGCTTGAATTTCCGAGCAGCAGTGCCCACTGTCACCGGAGAAGTCCCTGAACACTTAACGAAGGATGGCCATGGAACTGAAAGTTATCACTGCTGACGACGTTTACACACATCTCGCCCTTTGCGGAAAGCTCGACATTCTGGGAGTGGGTGCAATCGAGAACAAATTCATCGGTTACACAGCGGCGCGCAAAAAGAACGCGGTGATTGATTTGTCCGAAGTTTCGTTCCTGGGTTCGATGGGCCTGCGTCTTTTTCTTAGCGCGGCCCGGAGCCTGACCTTGGAGAAGAAAACGCTGATCCTGCTCAATCCCCAACCTCTGGTGAGCGAAGTTCTGGAGGCTTCCGGCATTCAGGATGTGGTAGCCATCGAAAACGATACCGAGGCGGCCCTTGTTAAAGCCAAGTCTTGACGGCGGCTTTCAAGAAAATTTTTCCTAAACGCTCAACAAAAGATGCCATGGACCTAAAAGTCATCACCGACGCCGACACCTATACGCATATCGCCCTCTCGGGCAAACTCGACATTGTGGGCGTGGGCGAAATCGAGGATCAATTCATCGCCCATACCGCCGGGCGGAAAAAGAATGCGCTGGTCGATATCTCCGGACTGACGCACACGGGTTCGATGGGGCTGCGCCTTTTTCTGCGCGCGTCGAGGAGCCTGAGCGAGGAAAAGAAATCGTTGATCCTGCTTAATCCCCAACCCATGGTGAACGACGTGCTTGAGGAATCAGGCATCCGGCGCGTGATCGACGTCGAACACGACGCCGAGACGGCCTTAAGCAAGGCCAGGGCTTAAGGGCGTGTGTGGTAACTTATTCCGGGTTTGAGATGAGATATGGACTCCACACCGGAACCAAAGCGCGTGCGCTCCGAGGCATCGGCGCGGGGCCATCTCGACAAGGTTTTTGAAACCGCCGCGCTGGCTCCGGCCAAGCGCCGCCATTCCGCTTTTGGGCGGCAGCTTTTCGAGTACGTTTTGGAAAAGCCCTCGACGACCCAAGCGGCCCTGGAAGGGAGGATTTTAATTGTCGATCACGACCGTCTCAGCCGCGAAATCCTCGCGCGCAATCTCCAGCGCGAAGGCTACGCCGTGGAGTTCGAGGAAGATGGCGCGCGGGCGCTGCTCCGCCTTGGCGAGGGCACCTTCGATCTGGCGCTTTGGGAGGTGCAATTACCGGGCTTGAGCGGGCTCGACATGCTCCACCGCGCGCGCAAGGACGCGGTTCTGCTGCACATTCCGGTGGTGCTTCTATCCGAGGTCAAGGATGTGGAGACGGTGATCCGCTGCATCGAGGCCGGGGCCGACGATTACCTGCCCAAACCCTTCAACCCGGCACTGCTCAAAGCCCGTATTCGCGCGAGCCTGGAACGGAAGAGGCTGCGCGACCAGGAACAGCGGCTTCTTGCCGAGATCAAGGCGCATCAGGAGCGAATCCGCATTGAGCTTGCCGATGCGACGGCCTATCTCATGTCGCTTTTGCCGCCGCCGCTAAGCGAGCCATTTATCGCGGACTGGCGTTTCATTCCATCGAGCGAGCTGGGCGGCGACTGCTTTGGCTATCACTGGATTGACGAGGACCACTTTGCGATCTACCTGCTGGATGTCTGCGGACATGGCGTGGGCGCGGCGCTTCTTTCTGTTACCGTCCTGAACGTGCTGCGTTCCCACGCGCTCACCGGGGCTGATTTCCGCAATCCCGCTGAGGTGCTCGTCGCGGCAAACCGGGCTTTCCCGATGGAACAGCAGAACAACCGCTACTTCACGCTCTGGTATGGCGTCTATGAGCGCTCCACGCGGAAGCTGACCTACAGCAGCGGTGGGCATCCACCGGCTTTGCTTTTCGAGCCGGGCGTTGTGGCCGCGAAGAAACTCGCGACGCGCGGCATGATGGTCGGTGGGATGCCGACGAGCCGGTACACCTCGCAGACGTGCGACGTGCCAGTGGGCAGCCGGCTCTTTGTCTTTTGCGACGGCGTTTACGAGCTCACTTTGCCGGAGGGCCGCACATATACCCTCGATGAATTCGCGGCACTGCTCGGCCAGTTGCCCGCGGATGCGCCTCCCGACCTCGATGCCGTCGTCGCGCGAATTCATCAGTTGCGCGGTTCCAAGGAACTGGAGGACGATCTGTCTCTGATCGCGATTCAATTCTAAATTCAAACTTTTTCACCAGCCATGAACGCCTCGTTTCATCAAACCATCACCAACGATTTTGCCAGCCTCGGCGGACTGATGGGAAGCGCGACTGTGTTCCTCGAAAGCCGTGGCGTGGACGCGCAGGCGGTCTATCGAATTAATCTCGGCCTCGAGGAAATGGTGACGAATATCATCAAGTATGGCTACGACGCGCCGGGGAGTTACAAGATCGAGATCACCATCGATGTCGGCGCGAAGGAGGTAACGGCGGTGATCATCGACGACGGCCACGATTTCAATCCGGTCCTCCAGGAACGAAAACCGCCGGCAGAAAATCTCGAAGACCGCGAGATCGGTGGCTTGGGAATTCACCTGATCAAAAAGCTGCTCGACCGCATGGAATACCGGCGCGAGGAGGGCCGCAATATCCTCGAGATCGCGACCCGGCGAAAGCAGGTCACGACGTCCCACTAATTGGCAGGCCCGTCGACGTATAGGTAATTGAGCACGCCGCGATGCGCCACGCTGGGAGGTAGAATCGGAAGGGTGAAAAGCAATGGCCGTTGGAAGAGATAGCCAACCGTGTAGCTGTACTCATATCCAGATAAAAAATAACAAAAATCATTTTTCGTTCGGTGGTATGCTAGTTGAGTCGATTCACCGCCATCAAAAAGAACCGCGAAAGGGATACCCTTTTGTTCCCAGAATTTCTGCACGTCACGGACATCCCATCCGCTTGCATGCGGCCAGTGCATCTTTCGCTGGAACTGGCTGGCGGCTTCGCTGTCTGTATCGTAGGCGATGAGAATATAAAATTTATCGCCATCAGCCGACCATCCAACAGAAGTCCGGGAGCATTGCAAAGTCGTTGCTCCGGCTCCGGGTTTTAGCGAGACGGAATTTCCATTAATGCGAAGCGGGCGCACGCCGCCCAGGACGGTCTGATAATTTCCCAGCTTATTCCACGGAATAGAAGACAGCATTGAGAATCTCGGCTGGCCTGCGAGTACGCTGGTCGGGGAGTTCACGGCGAAAAAATACCCTTGGTCCCTGGGACGCAGCAAATCAACATTGTAGAGGACACGGTCGTTTTGAACAATGGGTTCCTCGTGATGGGCCACTGAAAACCCGGACTCGCCAAAAAAGCCGCCGTTAATCATGCATAATAATTGTCGGTGGGCCGCCTCAGCTTGGCGGCCGAGCTTATAGACAAGACCTTCCAGGCTTTGTCCCAGGTACGAGGTGTTGGAATCGTCGTAAGGCGTCGAATCATCGCTGTCGCAATCGTACACCCCGACCACGAATTCGTTTTGTTTTTGAAAATCAAAGGTCTGCAAATAAACGGTGGTTTGGTCTTCCTTGGGCCCTTGCCGCTCGACCTGATAGCCGGGAATCGGCTCCATTTTAGAAACACCCAGCCGATCATCCGATTTTGCTCCGACAAACATGAATATCAACAACCCGACCCACGAGAGAATCATGATTCCGAGAAAACCTCGCAGCGATATGCGGCTCGCAAGCCCCCCGATTATTCCGGTCAGGATCGCAAGCCCCCACCAGATCAGATGCGTGATCGTGAGATGGGATACTCCTTCTTCAACCCATAGAAGCGGATTCAATCGTCCCATAATATACAGCCAGAATCCGAACCACAGCGCGGCGTATAGAAGCCCAATCCACGCGCCAGTTTTCCAAGATGTTCTCCGCGATGCGAAATAGGCACCGGTAAATATTCCCAAGAGAGGGGAGGCGACATCTGAAACAGTTCGCGCCTCGGGATCCGCTCCAAAGCATATCATCAGAGAGATAAGCAGAGAAAAACCGATGGCTGCCAATAAGGCATAGAAAAATCCAACGAGAACGTAGCGCACGATAGCTTCTCCAGGCCCAATTTCCTGTCCCTACTCTGCCAACAGCCTCTCGGCTACCTTTTTCATCTCGCGGCTCGTTTCCAGCTCGGGGAACAGGCTGGAGAGGAGTCCGCTGCTGGCGAGTTGCACCAGTTCGGGCGTGAGCGGAAGAATGGCGGCGACGGGCACATGGTAGATGCCCTCGGCCTTGGCCCGAAGCTCGGCGAAGTTCATGCTCGGCAGCGCCTTGTTGATGACGAGCATCATGTTGGGCACATCGAGTTTTCGCGCCAGTTCCACCGTGACCGCCGTGCCCTGGTAGTCTTGCTGGTCGGGGCGAAGGATCAGCACGAGCGTGTCGGAGATCGCAATCGAGAGCAGCGTCTCCTCATTGACACCCGGATGCGTGTCGACGAAGAGATAGTCGAGATTGAGCTTTTCGATCAGCGCCTGGAAGCCGTCGTTGAGCAGCCGCACATCGTAGCCCTCCTTGAGGATGCGCCCGATGTCGGCGATCTTCATGCTGGAGGGGACGAGGTAAAGCGGGCCGCCGGAACGGGGCAGCCGGTTCGAGACGTCGTAGGCCGCCTGCTCGATTTCGCACTCGCCCCAGATGAAATGATTGAGCGCGAACTGCACGCGCTCCTCGTTGAGCGCGAAAGGCATGTGGATGCCGGGCGATTGGATGTCGGTGTCAACCACCGCAACGCGTTTTCCAGCGAGGGCGACCAGCGAGGCGAGGTTGGCGGTGAGGTTGGACTTGCCGGTGCCGCCGCGAAAAGAATGGATGGATACGATTTTTGCCACGGTGATTGTAGATTATGTTTTGTCTTCGCCCTTCACCTTGGAACGCATTTCGCGCGCCCGCGCCTGAAGATTTTTGAAATAATCGGAGCCGGTGATCTCCGCTACTTGCCGTTCCTTTTTCACTTCGTCAATTTGAATCCGCATTTGTTCGAGTTGGTCCGTCAGTTTTTTGATCCGGAGATAGGATTTAAGGGCGGCGGCGGCCAGCAGCCCAAGCAGTCCGATGCTTTGGCAGAGGTGCTTGTCGAACGGGATCACGCGCCGGGTTTCGGAGTCGAGCGCGTTGATGAGCTGCAGCACGCCGATGACTTGGTCCTCCATGTCCTTCAGCGGGACGCAGAGCACCGACATGGTCCGGTAATTCATCCGCTGGTCGAAAGCCTTGGCGCCTGAGAAGTCGAAACCCTGCTCGGTGTAGGCGTCGGCAACTGCGAGCGGCTTCGCGCCAAGGGCGCATGACGTGGCGATGTTCTTCAGGTTCGGCTCGCCGGTCGTGGGATCATACAAATGGAGCGGCGGAAGCGTGACCGGCTCGCCCGATGTTCCCCCCATGGCGATTTTGAGCGAGTCGTTGATGACGATGCCGAAACGGAGGGTCTTTTCGGGCGTCAGGAGGTAGAGCGTGCCGCCGTCGGCGTTGGAAAGCGATTTGCCTTCAAGCAGGATTTTTTCCAGCAACCTGTTGAGGTCGGTCTCTACCGCGAGCGAGAGTCCGATGGGAACGACGAAGTTGGCGAGTTGATCGGAGCGGCGCTTTTCGCGTTCGAGCTGGCGCAGGAGATGGAGGCTCTTGCTCCGGTTTTTCAGCCAGAGATAAATGCCGAACGCGCCCAGGCAGCTCGCGCAAACGATGTATGCCCAATAGAAGATGGCGAGCGCAGGTGAAGACAGGTCCATGGAAACACGTGCTAAAACAGAGGCGAGGGTGCTCGCGGACGGCTGCGAAGGCAAGCCGCATTGAGAGGGCGTACCAAGGGGCAATCGCCAGCTTATGGCCGCTCGCGATGTAAATTTCAGCTCCGTCTTCTCCCATTCACTGGGAAGGAATCTTCCGCCTTGGATAAATTTCTGTCTCTGTTGAGGATCTCGGCTCAGTGAGAACAGACTGCACTGTGCATTGGGCATTCAAGTTGTATTAACTTGACTCCTTCATTGCATTGAGCGGCTGAAGCTTAATAACTGAAACTTGTATTACCGCTCTGAGCTTGTATTGGCTTGTATCAGGTTATTTTTCTCCAATATGGATAGCCTTTGAGTCGTCGAGTTGCGGACCATCGGATAATTTTTTCGCTCAAATGAGGATCCCGTTTTGGAGAGGTCTCATAAATACAAGCGGCTACAGAGGAGTGAGTATTAGAAACGCTTGCGAGATCAAGTCTCTAGCTAATAAGTATATCTCCAAAAGTCAAAGCATCTAAAGAAATAAATTATTTCTCCGATGCCTAAATCACACCGCAAGCATCAGTTTCCCAAACAAACCACTGGTTATTTTTTATGGATGAAATAGTAAAAGAGTTTCTCGTTGAAAGCTACGAAAGCCTGGACCGCTTGGATCGCGATTTGGTGGTACTGGAAAAAGATCCCCACGCCAAGGAGACGCTTGCGAGCATCTTTCGCACAATCCACACGATCAAGGGCAGCAGCGGCTTTCTCGGTTTTGGGAAATTGGAAGCGGTGGCCCATGTTGGCGAAAATTTGCTCAGCAAGCTGCGCGCCGGCGTTTTCATCATCAACCCGGAGCTTGCAAGCGCGCTGCTCGCGATGGTGGATGCCATCCGTTTCATGCTCGGCCAGATCGAGGCGACGGATCAGCCTGGCGACAAGGATTTCAGCAGCTTGATTGAGATGCTGACCCGATTAAACGACGGCACGGGCGACAAAGCCGAATCGAGTCCGACTCCAACCTCGAATCAGGCAATTGCAGCTGCTGAGGTGGCTGTACCCGCGCCGTCGCAAAATCCTGAAATCGCACCGGCACCGGTCCCTGCCCCGGCAGCGAAAGCGGTGCCCGCTGTAGTGGAAGCTCCGGCTCGGCCTGTGGAAACGCCAGGCGCGCCTGCCGCGGTGGTACCTGCGGCTCCGGTTCCTGCGCCGAGCGCTCCGACATCGTCCGCGCCCTCGTCTGACGAATCCGCCCCGGTGGTACACGATGCAGCGGAGGGTCGCAATGGGGCCGTCTCGGACAGCACGATTCGCGTCGACGTCGGGTTGCTCGACAAGCTGATGAATCTCGTGGGCGAACTGGTGCTTGCCCGTAATCAGGTTTTGCAGTTTACCAGTCAGCGCGCGGACAGCGCCTTCCTGGCGACATCCCAACGACTCAATCTCATCACGACGGAATTGCAGGGAAGCGTGATGAAGACCCGCATGCAGCCTATCGGCAATGTGTGGAGCAGGTTGCCGCGCGTGGTGCGCGACCTCGCCACCAATTGCGGGAAACAAGTCCGCATCGAGATGGAAGGCAAGGAGACCGAGCTCGATAAGACCATCATCGAAGCAATCAAAGACCCCCTCACGCACATCGTGCGCAACTCGGTCGACCACGGAATTGAAATGCCCGGGGTCCGCGTCGCGCGCGGAAAGCCCGAGGAAGGCTGCCTGAAGATGCGCGCGTTTCACGAGGGTGGCCAGGTCAACATTGAAATCACCGATGACGGCGCCGGAATTGATTTGGAACGGGTGAAGCAAAAGGCTTTGCAACAAGGATTGATCACTTCCGAACAGGTTTCGCGCATGAGCGACCATGAAGCCGTGCATCTCATTTTTCTGCCCGGTTTTTCGACAGCTGAAAAAATTACCAATGTATCAGGACGCGGCGTTGGGATGGATGTGGTTAAAACCAACATTGAAAAAATCGGCGGCACGGTAGATTTGCAGAGCCAGCCCGGCAAGGGCACCTCGCTGAAAATCAAGATTCCGCTGACGCTCGCCATCATTCCCGCGCTTATCGTTACCAGTGGCGGCAATCGTTTCGCCATCCCGCAGGTCAGCCTGCTGGAATTGGTGCGCTTGGAAAGCGAGCAAGCCAGCAAGCAGGTGGAATTCATCCACGGCGCACCGGTCTACCGCCTGCGCGGTCAGCTCCTTCCGCTTGCCTATTTGAATCGCGAGCTGAAGATCGCGGACAAGTCTGAATCCGACCAGGCGGCGACCAACATCGTCGTTCTCCACGCCGATGGCCATCCCTTCGGGCTGGTGGTGGATGAGATCAACGACACGGAAGAAATCGTCGTCAAACCGCTGGGCAAACAACTCAAGGGCGTCGCTTCATTTGCGGGCGCGACCATCATGGGCGACGGGCGCGTGGCGCTCATTCTCGACGTGCTTGGGCTGGCCCAGGGCGCGCATGTGGTGGCCGAAGTGCGCGACCGCTCGGGCCTCGACAAATCGTCCCAGGCCAACAAAACCATTGATGCGCGCCAGACCCTCCTCCTCTTCGAGGCCGGCCAGGGCAGCCGGATGGCGATTCCTCTTTCGATGGTTGCGCGGCTGGAAGAGTTCCCCGCTTCCCAAGTCGAGCATTCCGGCGCGCAGGAAGTGGTTCGCTATCGGGGCC
>Ga0302319_10001003_pt1 | contig 63369 bp, 50 predicted proteins | sample Bog_T0_2_FD_203319 | JGI IMG/M metagenome (GOLD analysis project Ga0302319, IMG submission 203319) | Peat permafrost microbial communities from Stordalen Mire near Abisko, Sweden - Bog_T0_2 | ecosystem: Environmental > Terrestrial > Soil > Wetlands > Peat | place: Sweden: Abisko, Stordalen Mire...
TTGCGGGGCTTTCGGAATAGGAACCGAGCCGGAAGCCAAAAGAGCCGCCAGTAGAATTGCAGAAAGAATTCCGAGCGGTATGCCGATAAAGTAGAAGATGCAGATGACCCATACCAGCACGGGGCGCCCAACGGGAGGAGGAGGAGGCTGGGGAACGCCTGGCAGCTGTGGCGCAGCAGCGTCAAAGCCGGGCACTTGATTAAGCGGAATCCAATCGGTGAGGCCTTCGTACCATGCCCAATCGGTAGCCTGAATGGTGCCGGCGACGATGAGGCTTTGCGCTTCGGCGATGGAATAGGGCCCTAACTTCTGATCATTCTTCGCAATATAAAGTGTCATGTATTCTCCATTTTCTTCCCCAGCCAGTCCTAGCGAATCTCGTTAAGTTGGAAAGGCAAATACCGAGATAGCGGAATGATCCGCATGACCTAAATGTAACCATTCGCCGGGAGCGTTTCTAAAAAACCGGGTTGCTAATGGAGGTCGGGTCTTCTAGGTTGCACGGCTTGGAACAAAGCGGCTGGCGCGCCAGCCAACGGGCATCATGGTTTGCCCTTATCTGTAAGTCGTTATGTCAAAATCTCTTATTATTGCGGAAAAGCCGAGCGTCGCTGGCGATATCGCCAAGGCCATTGGCGGGTTCAAGAAGGTCGCCGATGGGAACGAGTCCTTTTACGAGAGCGCCGCTTATGTCCTTTCGTCCGCCGTCGGGCATCTCGTCGAGCTCTGCTTGCCGGGCGACATGGACAAGAAAAAGGGGAAGTGGACCTTCGCCGCGCTCCCCGTCATTCCCGATGAATTCGCCCTGAAGCCGATCGAGCGAAGCGAGGGACGGTTGCGCCTGCTGAAAAAGCTGATGAAGAGGGCCGACGTGACGAACCTGATCAATGCATGCGACGCGGGCCGCGAGGGCGAACTGATTTTCCGCTACATCGTGAAGCTCGCCGATTGCAAAAAGCCTATCGAGCGGCTTTGGCTCCAGTCGATGACGCCCGCCTCCATTCGCGACGGCTTTGCGCATTTGCGGCCCGGCTCAGAACTTGAACCGCTGGCCAGCGCGGCGGTCTGCCGCTCGGAAAGCGACTGGCTTGTCGGCATCAACGGCACGCGCGCGCTGACGGCCTTCAATTCCCGCAACGGCGGCTTTCAACTCACGCCCGTGGGCCGCGTGCAGACGCCGACGCTCGCCATCGTGGTCGAGCGCGACCAGAAAATTAAGAGCTTCGTGCCGAAGGGCTATTGGGAGGTCCACGCGACGTTCGCCGCCAAGGCCGGCACCTATCCGGGCCGCTGGTTCAAGGAAGATTTCGCCAAGGACGAAGAAAATCTCGACGCCAAGGCGGAGCGTCTTTGGACGGAGGCCGAAGCCCGCGCCATTGAGGCAAAATGCCGCGGCAAGCAAGGCGACGTCACCGAGGAGAAAAAGCCCGCGTCCCAAATGTCGCCGCTGCTTTATGACCTGACCACGCTCCAAAAGGAAGCGAACGGACGGCTCGGTCTTTCGGCCAAACGCACGCTGCAAGTTGCGCAGCGGCTCTATGAGCACCACAAGGTACTCACCTATCCGCGAACCGATTCGCGCGCGCTGCCGGAGGATTATATCGACACGGTGAAGCAGGTTTTGAAGAACCTCAAGGGCAGTCACCTCGGCGCATTCGCCTCGAAGATTTTGGCGGAGGGCTGGGTCAAGCCGACCAAACGCGTCTTCAACAACGCCAAGGTCTCCGACCACTTTGCGATCACGCCGACGCTCGAATCGCCCAACAAGCTCGACGACATCGAGCGCAAAGTTTACGACATGGTGGCCAAGCGGTTCCTCTCCGTCTTTTATCCGGCGGCGCAATTCGAGGTGACGACCCGCATCACCCGCGTCGAAGGCGAGCCGTTCAAGACCGATGGCAAGATTTTGGTTTTCCCCGGCTGGCTCGAAATTTATGGCCGCGAGGAACAGGACGCCGACGATCAGCCCGCGCTCGTTCCCGTGCAGGAGCACGAGAAGGTGAAGACGCAGGAAATCGAGGTAAAGGGCCTCGAAACACGGCCACCGGCGCGCTACACGGAAGCAACGCTGCTCAGCGCGATGGAAGGCGCGGGCAAGCTGATCGAGGACGAGGATTTGCGCGACGCGATGGCAGCGAAGGGGCTCGGCACGCCGGCCACGCGCGCGGCGACCATCGAGGGCCTGCTCGCCGAGGAATATCTCCGCCGCGAAGGACGCGAAATCAGCTCCACGCCCAAGGCATCGGCGCTCATGGAACTGCTCCACGCCGTCGACATTCCGGCGCTCGCTTCACCTGAAATGACGGGCGAGTGGGAATACAAGCTCAAGCAGATGGAGCACGGCGAACTGGCGCGCAGCCATTTCATGAAGGAGATCGTCGGGCTGACGCAGACCATCGTGGAGAAGGCGAAAAATTTTGAGGAATCGGGCTTCCAGGCAAAGCCGCTCGGTTTCAGCACCCCCAATGGCCAGCCGCTTTTCGAGACGCTCCGCAATTACGAAACCGAGGATAAATCGATCACGTTGCGAAAAGTGGTGGCGGGGCGTTTGCTTGAACCGCTCGAGCTGAAGGAGCTCCTTGAGAAGAAACTCATTGGGCCGTTGCAAGGCTTTCGCAGCAAAGCGGGCTGGCCCTTTGCCGCCGCGCTAAAATTGAACGACAAGAACGAAATCGAATTTGTCTTTGATAACGCGCCGATCAATGCCGATGGTTCGGCGCTGGACGTCAACGCGCAGGAACCCATCGGAAAATGCCCCATTTGCGGCGGACGCGTCTTCGAGACGCTGATGTCCTATGCGTGCGAGAACACCTTCGGCGACGCGCCGACCTGCAAGATGAAGATCGGGAAGAAAATCCTGCTGCAGGACATCGACCGCGTCCAGGTGGAAAAACTTCTCACCGTGAAGAAGACCGATTTGCTGCGGAACTTTGTTTCCCAGCGGACTCGGCGCAAGTTCTCGGCTTACCTCGTCATGGGCGGGGACGGAAAAACAACGTTCGAGTTTGAGCCGCGCAAGGAAGGCGCGCCGGGCCGCAAGCCCTTCGTGAAGAAGGCGCCTGCGTCGGAATCAAATGGGAACGCGACGGACATGGCTTCCGTCATGCCGAAAAATGTCGTCAAGGCCCGCAGCGGCGCTCGCAAGCGCGCGGCGAAGAAGGCCGAATAACTGGTAGGGACGCGAGTCCCTTCGCGTCCCAAATCAATGGGACTTCCCCATGATCCCCAACCCTTTCGCCCTTTTTGAATTGGAACCGGCTCCGGCGCTCGACGCCGCAGCACTGAAGGAACGCTTTGCACGCGCCACGTCGGAAACGCATCCGGACAAATTCGCGCAGGCACCGGAGACCGAGCGACTCGCCGTCGAGTCCCGCTACGCCGCGCTCAACCAAGCTTACCAGACGCTCATCGAGCCGCGCGCGCGCTTGCTGGCGCTCTACGAATTGACCAAGGGCCAGAAGCCCGCCGACATCCAGCGGATTCCGCCCGGCACGATGGACCTCTTCAAGGAAGTGGGCGAGATGTGCCGCGAACTCGATACATTCCTGGAGCGCAAACGCGCCACAACGGGACGCCTCGAACGCGCCGGGCTGATGAGCGAGGAACTGACTCTGCAAGATGCGCTGGTGGCGCTGCGTATGAAGCTGGAGCCCTTCGGCGCGACAGTCGATGCGGACCTCGCCGCGCTCGATGCGCGTTGGCGCGCCGGCGACAAGGACCTCAACGCACTCGAGGCGGTCTACCGAAAATATTCCTACCTCGCCCGCTGGCGTCAGCAGCTCGAAGAGCGCGAGATCGCGTTAATGACGGGGGAATAACTGCAATTTTGGATGGGATTAATAAGAATAAAGAACCCCGGAGCAGCGGGGTATTGGGGGTAGCCGTCGCACTCCGTGCGACGGAAGTCAGAAGCAGCTTCCTGTGCGCTCGCGATGCCGCGCTCGCGCACCCGGACAAACAAGTTGTCCGGGCCACCCGAACTGCACGCCGCAAGCGGCAGGGAATTTTCCCTTCGGCCAATCCCATTAATCCTATCCAAATTCAATCCAGCCCCTTCAACTCGTAACTGGCAAGCGCTTCGCGCAGATCGACGCCGGGACGCAGATGGATGGTCTGCCAGCCGAGTTTCACCGCGCCGAGGATGTTGGCCTCAATGTCGTCGATGAAGAGCATCTCCAGCGGATCGATCCCGCCGAGCGCAGTCCGCGCAGCCTGGTAAATCGTGCGATCCGGTTTCATCGCCTTGACCTGATGCGAATAAATGCGAACCGGAAAAAGCGAGAAAAAGGAATAGGTCTCCTCGACGTATTTGATGTGGACCTCGTTGGTGTTGGAAATGATGGCCAGCGGATAGTGCCGCGCGAGCATTGCAGCCAGCGCGATGTGGTCCGCGAGCGGCGTGAAAATTTCATTGAAACAGGCGCGCAATTCCTTGGCCGTGCCCTTGTAGCGAAGCAGCTTTTTCAGGTGCGGAAAAAAGCGGCGCGTGGAAACCGCACCCACCTCATAGGCGAGTCCCAGAGGGTCTTCCTGGATCAGCCTGCCTATTTCTTCGGGAGCCAGCGGCGATTTTTCAGCCATGCGCGCGAACATTGCCTCCTTGTCGAAATCAAGGAGAACCTTGCCGAGATCGAAGCACACAGCGCTGATTTTCATAGGGCGGGAGGACGGAATAACGGAATGGGAAAGAACGGGATTAATGAGATAGGGAAGAAATCAGACGGGAGGAACATGAAAGGCATGGGAAAATATCAAGCTTTCCTATTCTCATATTCTTCCTGTCAAAATCCATTTTTCAATCGTGTATATCTTTGTAATCCAGTCAAACTCCCCTCCGAATTCCGTCCTTCCGTTATTCCGTCAAAAACTCAGAGCTCGCGGCGGCCCGAGAGCGCGTAGCCGAGCGTGACGCTGTCGGCGTATTCGAGTCCGCCGCCGGCGGGCAGGCCCATGGCCAGGCGCGAGACTTTCACTCCGGCTTTCTTGAGGATCGGCGCGAGATAGAGAGCCGTCGTTTCGCCTTCCGCGTCGGCGGCCAGGGCGAGGACGACTTCCTTCGGCGGCGCTTCGGCGAGCCGCTGCTCCATTTTCGCGATGGAGAGGTCTTCCGGGCCGACGTGGTCGAGAGGCGAGAGACGTCCGCCGAGAACATGGTAGAGCCCGCGAAAGAAATTCGATTTTTCGAGTTTGATGACGTCGCTGGCCTGCTCGACGACGCACCAGAGCGTCGAGTCGCGCTGCGGATTGGAGCAGATCGAGCAAAGCGAATCGACGCCCTGCGCGTAAAATCCGCAATGGCGGCAGGGATGGATTTCCGCATGCGCCTTGATCAACGCGGAGGCGAGGCGTTCGCTGACGGCAGCATCAGCCTGCAAAAGATAAAGCGCATGGCGCTCGGCACTGCGCGGGCCGACAGACGGAAGCTGCCGGAGAGCTTCCACAAGTTCATTGAAGGCCGGAGGATAGTCGGTCATAAAAAATAAATTGTCATCCTGAGCTTGTCGAAGGATCTCTAACTATTCCCTCCCTAGTCATGTTCCGAGCAAAATAGCCAGAGATTCTGCCACATGTATGTGCGACAAGCTCAGGATGACAGGAAAATTAAACCTTCAACAACTCCGCTTCCTTGGCTGCAACACCCTTTTCGATTTCCGCGACGTACTGGTCGGTGAGCTTCTGGATTTCCTTTTCCGCGCCTTCGAGCTGGTCTTCGGTAATCTCACCGGCTTTCTGGATTTTCTTGAGTTCATCCATGGCATGGCGGCGATTGGCGCGGATGCTCACGCGGCCCTCTTCGGCGATTTTACGCACGGCTTTCACGAGGTCCTGCCGCCGTTCTTCGGAAAGAGGCGGGATTGGCAGCCGGATGAGCTTGCCGTCCACCTGCGGTGTGATGCCCAGCTTCGATTCTTCCAGCGCCTTGCGTACAGCGTCGACCGTCCCGCCGTCCCAGGGCTGGATCAGGATCAACCGCGAGTCGGGCGTGGTGATCGCGGCCATTTCTTTGAGGCGCATGTGCGTGCCGTAAGCCTCGACCATAAGATTGGTGACGAGGTCGGGGGAAGCCTTGCCGGTTCGGATGCCGCCAAATTCGGCTTGGATCACCTCCGTGCTCTTTATCATTTTTTCTTCCGCGTCGAGGAGAATGTCGTCGAGTGCCATAAGCAAAAGGTAAAGCGTTAAAGGGAAAAGGTAAAAGGGAAAACGCGGGGTCCGGAAAGTGAAACTTTCCCTCGTTCCCAAACTCTATTCACAGTCATCCCATAGGAGACCTCTGCGAAAGTCATCTTTTCTGGGACAAGCCGGAGGCTTGCGACAATCCTAGCCGGTGATTGAGTCCCGCTCTGGCGGGACGACACCACCGGTAAAAGGTTCTCGATCAACCGCACCCCGGCAGGGGTGCCACATCTGTGCGACCCCTTCGGGGTCGGTGGCGTTGCGGATCAATACCGGTGGTGTCGCTCCGCTCAACCACCGGCTAGGATTGTGCAATCCCTTCGGGATTACCGAAGCGAAATTGAACGAATTTTACAGGGTCCTCCATAAAGTTCCTGCGATCCAGAATTCCTGTGGGACAGCCAACCCGACAAAGAGAGGAATTCCGATGCCGTTGAGAGGTGCAATCCTCCTCGGACAGGGCCTCATCGCGTCCCACAGTTCCTATGGAACAGCCGAAATATCTTTAAACTCAATTTTACGAAAAATGCCCCTTCTCCCCTCTGAAAGCCGTTGGAATTCAATGCCCTGTGGGATGGCTGTGAATGGAGTTTGGGAACGCGATTGTCCGCGCAACTTTGTTGCATTTTTTTTCAGAGGGGGAAAAAAGATTTTAAGCGTTTTAGGCTTTGCAAGGTTAACGCCCTGGCCGAATTCCTGTTAGGATGACGATATGACAGCCACTTCATCTCGTTTTTTCGCACATCCCCCATGAACCCCTTAAGCGAATCCCATTCGCCTGATTCGCTCCATTCGCCTGATTCGGCTGATTCGCTTATTTTTTTATCTCAAATCGCAAATCCGGCGACTTCCCTGATCGTCGCGGTTCGCTTCTAAAGAGGCAACGTGTGGCTATTTCCCACCCTCCAGTATCGCCTTATCCACCGCGCGGGCCGCGCGCATGCCGCTCACAATCGCGCCTTCGATCGTCGCGGGCAGGCCGGTGTTCGTCCAATCACCTGCAAGCCAGAAATTCGACCACTCGGTTGTCGCCTCGGGACGCAGCGGCTCGGTCTCGGGCGTCGCGGCAAAAGTCGCGCTCCGCGCCTTGTAAATCCTGCGATGCAGCACCTTCACATCGCGCGCCTCGGGCAGGAAGCGCCCCAACTCCCGGAGCGTCAGCGCCTCCAACTCCGCGCCGGTCCTCTCCACCAAATCGCGCGCGCCGCTCACCACGGCAGTAATGACATAGGCCCCCTGGTCCTTCCCGCCCATCCGCGCGTCGTCAATGTGGTTGCGGCTGAAAACCCAATGCACCGGAGAATCGAGCAGCCCCACGAACGGCTCGTTCAGGATCGGCCGGTCGAGCCAGAGATGCAGGCTGATAATCGGCGCATCCTGGATTTGTCCGCAGGCCTGCGCCAGCTTGGTTTCCGCCGGCAAAAGGCCGCGCAGCACATGCCACGGCAACGCACTCACCACTGCTTCCGGCTTGAGCACGGAACCGTCGCCCAGCGTGATTTCCCGCAGCGTCGTGCCTTCAAAGCGCAGCCCCGTGACGAGCGTCTGCAACCGCATGGTGCCTCCGCACATTTCGAGCAGCCTGCTCACCTCCGGCGCAAAAAGATCGCTCAGCCCCACGCGGCTCAGGAGAATGCTCGAATCGGTTGCGCCTGCCAAAAACGAGCGGCGGATAACCGTCGCAAAAAGTTGCGCCGACGCCGTCGCGACCGGCTCGTTGAGCGCCGCGATGCAAAGCGGCTCCCACAATGCGCGGATGATGTTCGACGTCTGGCCCCAGCGCCGCAGCCACGGCTCGACCGTCTCGTTCGCGAGCGGCTCTCTTCCCAGGCGCAGCCTCATCGCGAGACCGATGGCGGACATCTTGTCCGCCGAGGTAAGCTCGGCGTACCCCAAAAGTGCAGAGAGCAGGTGCAGCGGGTCCGGCGCGGTAGCGGCCAGAAGACTGGGCCCCCTTTTGCTGATGAAAGGCACTGCCATGCGCGGCGGCGAATAGAGCCGGTCCGTCACGCCCAGACGCCGGAACAGCGCGAGCGTTTCGTGATAGCAGCCCATCAGAACATGCTGGCCGTTGTCGAGAACCATGCCGCTCTGGGTGTCAACAAAACTGTGGGCGCGACCGCCGAGCAGCGCGCGACCCTCGACCAGCGTCACGTCATGTCCGCGCAGAATCAGCTCGGTCGCGGTGGCGAGTCCGGCATAACCTGCGCCGAGCACGACGACTTTTTTAGGAGCGGGCGGACGCGCCGGCGCGCGCTTTTCGCGCCACTTCGCGCGGGTCGGCAGGTAGAAATATTTCATGAACTTGCCCAGCGCCACGGGCTGCGTCATCACGTCAAAATTGCGGCGCTCGATCTCGTTGAGAAGCTCTTCGTAAACCTCGCGCATGATCTCGGCGGCGAGCAGCTTCGGGCGGTCGTCCGCCACCATCAGCCGATGCGCCTTCGCGTAGTAATGCCGCGCGCGATGCTGCTGGAAGCGGAACAACTGCCGCATGTTCTCCGACCAGCGCCCCTCGATGATATCCGCTTCGCTCACGCCAAAAGCGGCCATTTCGTCGAGGGGCAGGTAAATCCTTCCGAACGACGCGTCCTTTTTTACGTCGCGCAAAATGTTTGTAAGCTGGAATGCCATGCCGAGCGCCACGGCGTACTCGCGCGTGCGCGGCTCGTGGCAGCCGAAAATATCGATGCTCACCAGCCCCACCGCGCTCGCGACGCGATAACAATATTGTTCGAGCAGCGCGAACGTCGGATAGCGCAGGATCGACATGTCCATCTCCATGCCGTTGAGGATTTCCTCCAGCGGCGTCGGTGGAATCAGGTACGCGCGAATGATCTCGGCCATCTCCCGCCCGAGCGGCGTCAGCGGCGTGTCGAGATACGTGCGCCGGATTTCCTTGCGCCACTCGCCGAGTTGGCGCTGCTTTTCCTCGATGGGCAGCTTCGTCGAATCGGCCACGTCGTCCACCACGCGGCAGAACGCGTAGAAAATCGACATCGCGCGCCGCTGCTCTTCCGGCAACGCGGCGAAGGAAAGCGCGAGATTGGACTTCGCCGACTGAGTGATCGCGTCGCTCCCCGGCAGGTCGGGCATGACTTCGCCTGCCTTGCTCATGAAATCAGGGCCTTCAAAAAGAGCACGGCCATGTCGGCCTTGCCCACCGTCGGACGATGATTCAGCGTGTCGTAATTCAGCGCGTCGATCTTGCGCAGGATTTCCGTCCCGCCCAGCCACGTCAGCCGGATTTCGAGCCGCAGCAGCCCGCGCAGTTTTTTCGTCAGCGGCGCGCCCTGGTCGAAAATCTCCTGAGTGCGGGCCACTTCAAACGCGAGCAGCTTGCGATAGTTGTCGGTCACGAGTCGCGCAAAAAGGACATCCTCAATGACACCATATTTCTTTCGGTCGTCTTCGGGCAGATAGATGCGGTCCTTCTCCAGATCGACGCCCACATCCTGCCAGAAATTTGCCAACTGCAACCCGGTGCAAATGTGATCGGCCAGCAGATGCAACTCCTCCTCCCGCTTGCCATGCAGCAGCAGAACGAGCCGCCCGACAGGGTTTGCGCTGCGGCGGCAATAATCGAGCACCTCGTCGAAATTCGCATAGCGGCGCTTCACCACATCCTGCTTGAAAGCCGAAAGCAGGTCGGTGAAAAGACTGCGCGGCAAATCGAGTTCGCGGATCGTCTCGTGCAGCGCCACGAAAATAAAATGCAGCCCCGGCGTGCCGGGCGGCGAGCACAATTGCCGCTCCCAGTCGTCGAGCGCGGCCAGCCGCTCTTCCGGCGTCATCGCGTCGCGCGCTCCCTGCGCCTTGGCGCTGCCCGCGTAACCCTCGTCTGCCAGATCGTCCGCATACCGCGCGAACGCGTAGACCGCATGGACATGCGGCTGCATTTCCTTTGGCACCAGACGCCCCACCGGGAAATTTTCGTAATGTGCGCGCGCCAGCTTCGTGCACTCCTCGTACGCCTCGGCAATCGCCTTTGCAGCGGGAATGCTTTTCGGCTCATTCATCATGGTCTCCACAGATATACCCGAGTCTAACACAAAAAGCCCCCTCCTTTTCCAGAACCAACCTTACCTCGAAGTAACCCGCAGCCCAGTTGCTAAAAGCTCGGGAAGGATTAGGTTTTCTTAGGAAGACGATATCGTCACTAATACCGCCATGAAATTAGATCGCTCAAGTCTACGAATTTTGCTGGTCGACGACGACGATAACGACACCGAGTTGTTACGCCATGCCCTCGTCGACGCGGGGTTTCGCTATCCCCTCACCCATTTCAGGAATGGGGCCATCACCCTGGAGTATTTCAAATACAAGAAAGCGACAGGCTCCCAAGCGCCTCATATCATTCTGCTCGACATCAACATGCCGCTCATCGATGGAGTCCGGGCCCTGCGCCGTTTGCGCGAGAAATCATCCTTCCGCGACCTGCCGGTCATCATCCTGACAGGCGCCGAGGATCCGGCCAAAAGGTGTGAGCTGGCGCATCTGGGAATCTTCCGCTTCCTGACGAAGCAATCCAACGGCACCAACGTCATCTCCGCTCTGGACGATTTCATCAGCTTTTACAATCAGGAAGCTACTGAAACGGAAATGCGCCGCGACCCCATTTATGTGAGGCGCTGCAATAGTCTGGCCCTCAAAGCAGCAGTAAAGAACGTCAACATGCCAAAGCGCGATACCACCAGGCTCGATCTTCCCGACCATCCGCGCTTTCACCTGCCGTGAGATTTCGTTCAGCATGGTAGCCGTCGGAAAGTCGAATTCTGTCCTGACCCTCCACAAATAAGATGCCGCCGCACGGGCGCTAACCGTGCGACGGCTCCCTGTATTGGAATAAGATTTAGTCTTTGATTTCGATCCGGCGCGGCTTCACCGATTCGGCCTTGGGCAGGGTGAGTGTGAGGACGCCCTGGGTGAGCTCGGCGCGGACGGCATCGCGGTTGACGCGATTGTCGAGTTCGAGGACGAGCCGGTAATCGACCTGTGGCGTTTCGCGGTAGATGGCCGTCCAATCCGAGGGCGGCGTCCATGTGCGGCGCGCGACGACGGTCAGGGTGTCGTTGTCGACATTCGTCTCCACGTCGGAGCGATTCACTCCCGGCACATAGGCCGTGATGATGAACGCGTCCGCCGTTTCCTCAATGCTGTGCCGGGGGATGAGCGTCCGGCGCGGCGCGGTTTGGGTCGTAGCGCGGGGATCTTTCTTGGTGAGCAGATTCATAGTGGTTCCTTTCTTTGGGGCCGCCGGGTTATTTGACCTCGATGGCGATTTGTTTGGGTTTTACTTCCTCGCGCTTCGGCAACGTAACCGTGAGGACGCCGTTTTCGTAACGGGCCTCGATTTTGTCGAGGTTGAGGTGCTCGGGCAGCGTGATGGCGCGGCTGACGCGGCGTTCCTGCGTGGTCGTCGCGGCGGCCTCCTTGTCCTTTTTGTCGGACTTGATTTCGGTTTTCTGATGACCGGTGACGGTCAGGATGCCATCCGCCACTTCGACGCTGACGTCCTCCTTGCGGAAGCCGGGCAGTTCGGCGCGGACAATGACGGCGTCTTTATCCTGGTAGAGATCGACCGGGAATTGGCCTTCCCAATCGCCGAGGAACCCGTCGTGTTGCAGCGAGCTTAACGCGGGAAAGGCGACGTCGAAGAGACGGTCCATTTCGTCGCGCAGGCTGGGATAGCTAAATGCGGGGGTGAACAGAGGTGAGTTGTGATAACGTATGAGTTTCATGGATTTATCCTTTCTTTATAAATTCAAGATGCAGAGTCCATGCCGCAAGACGCAATGTTTGTAATATTCTGTGCGTCAAGTAGATAAAAAATATAATCACGCCGATAAAGCGAGACATTATGACTCTACGCGAGACAAAGGATTATCGTAGTGAGAAAATATGGCGCTATTTGGATTCGACTGTGGCCGGGTAGTCCTCAACGATGAGTGAGAGGGTCAGATAGCCATGAGGCTTATCGATAACCAAGCTGGCATTGGGAAGGAGATGGATTTCGTTTATGCCCAAAAAATCGGGGCGTTTGTCCGCCACGGGAATGGAGCGGCCACCCGAAGTGCGGTAGTAAAAAGTGTGGCCGTCCCTGCCCAAGGTCACGCTAGGAAAAGAGAAGCTAAAATTATCGTACTGTCTCGGATTGGTCTTATCGACGTAAGGATCGTTCGTGAAATCAAGCAGCACGGTCAGATGGCTATCCGGTCCGCGCTCGGCCCAAACGCGCCTTTGTTCGCTGCCGTAGACCCAAGTCTGTTCATGGTTCGGGCTGACTACACGCCAGAAATGGAGGGTGTCGGCCTGGGCGAAAGGTGCAAGGGTTAACCCAACAAGGGCGAGAGCGAGGGCTGCCCGGAAAAATCTCTTCACACCCGAATCTAATTCAGAACCTAATTAATATCCACCGGATGCATGGCGGGATCATTGGGGCTGATCGCTTCGAGAATGACCTGAAGATTGCCTCTTGGATGGAGGACGCGGATAGCCGCGTTTGGTGTTGTTTCGATGGTCCTGATAAAGAGAGCCTTTTTGATGCGGGCAACGGGAATCACCTCACCCTTAGCCGACGTGGCGAAGAAAATGCCCTTTGCTTCGTCGAATGTTACTCCCGGCAAACGGAATTCGTGGGTATCGTCGGTGGTTTGGCCGTAGTTTGAATCCTCCTCGGCAAATGTCACCCGGGCGATAAGGACCTTGTGGTTTTTATCCCAAATCAGCGAGTGAGTTTTTATGGTGCCGTAGGCAAAGGTGGTCGCCGCGTCGGGACTGGTGATGGAAATCGGGGGGCCGTCGTTCTGGGCGTGCAGAATTCGGGGCAAAGAAAGGACTGCCGCTAGGACGGGAAAAAAGAGGAAGCGCGACATGCCGGCAGGATAGAGGGTTTGCTCTGTGGAGCCTATGCGAAAAAATATCCGTGTCATGCGGGCGCGGGCGGATTAACTTCGGGGATGGAATCTGTCCGCGTTCGTTTTGCCCCGTCACCAACGGGGATGTTTCACATTGGCAGCGCCCGCACGGCGCTTTTTAACTGGCTCTATGCCCGCCATACCGGCGGGACTTTTATCCTGCGGATCGAGGATACCGACGCGGCGCGAAACAAACCCGAATATGTGGAGGTGATTTTCCAGGCTCTTCGCTGGCTCGGCATGGACTGGGATGAGGGGCCGCAGCCGGACGGTACGGTGAAGGGCGACAAGGGGCCTTATTTCCAGAGCCAGCGCGCGGCGATTTATAAGGGGTATGTCGACCGGCTTTTGTCGGAAGGGAAGGCATACGAGTCGGACGGGGCGATCCGATTTCGCACGCCGAAGACGCCGATCACGGTGCCCGATTTGATTTGCGGCAATATCCAGTTCGACCGGACGAACGAGCCGGACCTGGTGATTCAGCGCAAGGACGGTTCACCAGTTTTCCATCTCGTGAATGTCGTTGATGACATCGAGATGGGCGTGACGCATGTGATCCGGGGCGAAGACCATCTTTCCAACACGCAGAAGCATCTGGCGCTGATCGAAGCGATTGGCGCGAAGCCGCCTCATTACGCGCACATTCCGCTGATTTTGAATCCGAATGGATCGAAGATGAGCAAGCGCGACGCGGGGGCGTCGATTGCGGAGTACGAGGAACAGGGTTATCTGCCCGCGGCAGTGCGGAATTATCTTTGCCTGCTGGGCTGGTCGCCGAAGGACAATCGCGAGGTGCTGCCGATTGAGGAGGTCGTGGCAAAATTCGATTTGCCGCAGGTGAACCGCTCGAATGCGCACTTCGACATCGACAAGCTTTTTTGGATCAACGGCGAATACATGCGCGCAAGCACCATCGAGGAGATCGAGCCGCTGGCGCTTTCGATTCTAAAAAAGAGTGGCGTGATGACGGGGAACGAAGACCCCGCTTATTTCCGCGCGGCGCTGGCGATTGTGAAGGAGAAGATCAAGCTGGGGCGCGAGCTGCCCGAGTGGATGAGTTATTTTTTCCGGGAAGATTTCGAGTTCGATCCCGCCGCGGTGAAGAAGGTTTTCACACCGGAAGGGCTGGCCAATATCGGCAAGCTGCTGGAACGGCTGGCCGGGCTGGATAGCTCAAGCTTCACGGCAGCCGGTCTGGAAACGGAGTTCAAGAGCCTCGCCGCGACGACGGGACAAAAAGTCGGCGCACTGATTCACCCGGCTCGGCTGGCTGTCTCGGGACGCTCCGTGGGGCCGAGCCTGTACCATTTGCTGGAGGTGCTAGGGAAGGATCGCGTTTTGGCCCGGCTGGAACGCGCGGAGAAGCAGTTTGGGGCGTAAGGAAGGATTAGCCGCGAAAGAACGCAGAGAAAATCGGTGCGAAATGGAATTTCGCGAGGAGCAAGGAACGAGGAAAAAAGGCAGACTGAACTGATCCTTCGACAAGCTCAGGATGACAGACGGGGTAAAATCAAACGGCGTGCTCGTGGGCGTGGCTGTGATGCGGGTGGCCGTTGTGCTGGAGGCTGTGGGGCTGGTGATTGTTCAAATGGTGGGAATGACTTTTGCGGTGGGAGTCGTGGGTCTTGCCGGAAGCGGGGCGGGCGACGAGGTATTCAAGGATTTTCCTGATTTCAATGCGCATGTCGGCGCGCGGGACGATGCGGTCGATCAATCCCCGCTCGAGAAGAAATTCGGCGGTCTGGAATCCCTTGGGCAGATCCTGGCGCGTGGTTTCCTTGAGGACACGCGCGCCGGCAAATCCGATCATGGCCTTCGGCTCGGCGATGTTGATGTCGCCCAGCGTGGCGAAGCTGGCGGTGACGCCGCCCATGGTCGGATGGGTGAGGATGGAGATATAGGGCAGGTGCGCCGCGGCATGGCGCGAAAGAGCGCCGCTGGTCTTGGCCATCTGCATCAGGCTGAACATGCCTTCGTGCATTCGCGCGCCGCCGGAGGCGGAGAAGATGATGACGGGCAATGCGCGTTCGGTGGCGCGTTCGATGGCGCGGGTGATTTTTTCCCCCATGACCGAGCCCATCGAGCCGCCGAGAAAATTAAACTCCATGACGGCGATGGAGACGGCGTGCCCCTCGATCTTGCCGAGTCCGCTGACGACCCCTTCCTTGAGGCCGGTTTTCTTCTGGTATTTTTTCAACTGCTCCGAGTAACTCGTGGCCCCGGTGAATTTGAGGATGTCGATGGAGGCCATGCCCGCGTCGAATTCCTCCCACGATTCCGCATCGAGGAGATGCTGCAACCGCTGTCGCGCAGGGATGTTGAAATGATTGCCGCATTCCTTGCAGACCATCTGCAGCGATTCGAGTTCCTTGTTGAAAATGTACTCGCTGCATTCGGGACACTTCGTCCAAAGCCCCTCGGGCATCTCCTTTTTGCGGGAGGGCGTTTTGCCGTAATCGGGTTTTGGGAAAAAGCTGCCGGAGGTAGTAAGTGTGTTAGGCATGGTTTTTGGATGGAGGAAGGAATCAACTCCGCGCAACGGTCAGGACAGCTACTTGGCCCGCTCCGGCCTTCGCCAGGGCTTGGGCACAGGCGTTAACTGTCGCGCCCGTCGTGAAAACATCGTCTATCAATAGCAAATTGCGAGCCCTCACGTCAAATCCCCGTTTCAATTGAAACGCATTCGACATGTTTTCCCAACGGGCGGTCCGTTCCAGTTTTGTCTGGGAAACTGTTTCACGATAACGGTAAAGGCAGTCCAGAACCGGCACTTTTCGCTTGATGGAAAGCCCCCGGGCCATTTCATGGGCCTGGTTGAATCCGCGCTCGCGATGCCGCCGATGATAGAGCGGCACGGGGACAAGGGCATTCCATTCGCCGGGCCGGGCATGTTGGTCAAAGGTCTCGGTGAGCCATCGAACGAGCTGGCCCTGCCGATAATATTGATCGCGATATTTGAAGCCGATGATGGCATCGAGGACCTGTCCCTTGGTGCGATAACCGGAGCGCGCCCATTTGAAATGCCATTTGCGGTCCGTGCAGTGAGCGCAAAGGAAAGTGGAGTCGTGGCCTTCGAGCGCGGGATAGGGATAGCCGCATTGCTGGCAAAAGGGGCGCTCGATCCGCACCGGCTCATCCGCCGTGGTTTCAGGCCACGGGAAGGCCAGATTCAGCGCGCATTCGCCCCATTCGCGGGCGAATTGGAGGGATGACGATAAAAGCGCCATAGCCATAGACCTGTCACCAATAATACCAGCGTCGTCAACAAACTCGAAAGAATATCGCCGCCGAGCCAGGCGATAGCGGGGGGCTGCGCGGGATGCGTGAAGCCGGTGAAAAGGAGGAGGCCAAAAATCCAGCCGCTGTGCAACCCGGCGTTCATCCAGAGGGAACCGGAGCGCAAAAAGATGCCGCCGAAGATCAGGCCCACAAGGAGGAGGTTCAATTCCTTTCCGGTATTCCCGGCGCGAAGAATGTTCTGCCCGAAGTCGGCAAATGTCGCAGCGAGGGCTGGCCCGCCACTCCAGAGATGCACCGGCTGGTGATCCAATTCCACCGGGGCTTTCATAAAATGAGCGAGCATGTAAATCGCCGCCGCGAGAATCCAACCCGCGCGCCAGCCGAGGCCCCGCACCAACTCCCTTTGGATGAATCCGCGAAAAACGGTTTCCTCCAACGGCGGCACAAGAAGCGCGGCAACCGCGGCGAGAAGTATGCGTTCCATGGCTTTGCCGCCGCTGAGATGGGCGCTGGTGAATCCGCTGAAGGCGAGGTTGAGTCCGATCATGGCCTGGATGGAGACGACGGCGATGAGGTAACCGATGAGGAGCTGCTTCCAGGCATCACCGTTAAGCGGCCAGAGTTTTGCCAGCGGGATGCGCGCCCAAAACAAGCCGAGCGCCGCGACGGCGGAGATGAGCAGCGCGCGATCCATCGCGCGGTGAAACGGCGTGGGCCAGACGACGGCGAGGCCGAAGTAGAGGAGCGGGCCGAGGATGATCGCGCCGAGGAATACGGTAAGGAAAAAGAGGGGCAGGATGGATTTCCCGGGCAAGGGCATGGCCTAGAGGGTGTCTGGAAAGTAGGCGCAGGTCACGCCGGAAGAGTTTTTGCCTTGTGGCGTGAAAAGGATAGGCACGTGGTAATCTTGAATTCCGCCTTTGGTCTGTCATCATTGGCTCCGTGCCTGTCCCTGATTTTTCTCTCTTTTTTTAATCTATGGGGTTCAATTCTCCACTACTTGCTTAGGCTTTTCAGGGTGGCCCGGGCTACTTGTTGCCCGGGTACGCGAGCGCACAGGAGGTCACCCGTTGATGCGCGAATTTTCCGGCGATCTCCTGTTCGTGCGAAATGAGTTCGCACGAACCCGGACAACAAGTTGTCCGGGCCACCGGAACTGCACCGCTGCACCGTCTTTATTTTTGTGGCTGATTGTTGTTGGGCCACGTAGAAGCTGCCGACTCTGCGGCCTCCTTTTGTTCAGCGGGCAGAAGTCCCTGAAATCCATCTTGTGCCGGACCGTAACCTAAATCTGCGCTGCGCTTGAGCCATTTCTTTGCCTCAGGCATGTTGTATTTTGCAAATCCATAATACATCCATAGTCGATAAGCAGCTTTTGAGTCCTTCTTATTAGTCAGCTCTATTTCCCGTTGTAACTCGGCAGGAGTTAGATCGTAGCATGCATTCATATCCCCCGTTTGCGAAGTAACGACGACGCTGACAGGAATGCTGGAAAGCAAATTGAGAATGAGACCGAGAAGGATTCCAACGACGAGACTTGTAAGGATGAAAAGGGCGAGGCGAGTCCCAAGTTGCTTTCGCATGATTTAGTCTTATTCCTTATTTTCTCGTTCGGAAACTCCATTCGGAGAGGGAAAAGACACCGTCGCACGGAGTGCGACGGCTACCACTGAGGAGGGCGAAGGCACCCGCGCAAGGGCCTGCGTGGGCTACCCTTTTGGTTTGAGGAGGGGGAAGAGGATGACGTCGCGGATGGATTCGGCGCCGGTGAGGGTCATGACGAGGCGGTCGATGCCGATGCCGATGCCGCCGGCGGGAGGCATTCCGTATTCGAGGGCGGCGAGGAAGTCCTCGTCGAGGTTTTGCTGCTCTTCGCCGGCCTGGTGCTGGAGGCGTTCGCGCTGGATGACGGGGTTGTTGAGCTCGCTGTAGCCGGGGGAGATTTCCTGGCCGCCGATGATGAGTTCGAAGACGTCGACGACGGAGGGATCGGCGCTGTTTTGTTTGGCGAGCGGGACGAGTTCCTTGGGGAGATGGGTGACGAAAAGGGGATTTCTCGTTTTGGCCTCGACGAGTTTTTCGAAGACTTGGTTGGTGACTTCAAAGTCGGCCATGGCGGGGGAGATTTCGATGCCGAGATCGTTTTCGCAGAGTCGCCGCTGGTGTTCGGAAGCGAGTGAAAACCAGTCGTGGCCGATTTTTTCCATGACGGCGTCGCGGACGAGGTCGCGATATTTTTTGCGCGGCCAGGGCGCTGTGAGGTTGATGGGCGGGAGGGCCGGGACGGAGCCGTCTTCGCTGGCGGCGCGGCCACCGACATGGAGCGTGCCCATGACGTTTTGCGCGACCGTGGTGATGAGGTCCTCGACAAGCTGCGCCATGGCTTCGAAATCGGCGTAGGCCCAGTAGGCTTCGAGCATGGTGAACTCGGGGTTGTGGCGGCGCGAGATGCCTTCGTTGCGGAAGTTGCGGTTGATTTCGAAGACCTTGGTGAAGCCGCCGACGAGGAGGCGCTTGAGATAAAGCTCGGGCGCGATGCGCATGTAGAGATCGATGCCCAGCGCGTTGTGCCGGGTGACGAAGGGACGCGCGGCGGCGCCGCCGGCGACGGTTTGCATCATGGGCGTTTCGACTTCGACGAAGGTGCGGTCCTCGAAGAAATGGCGGACTTCGCGGACGATGCGGCTGCGAAGGAGAAGGACTTTGCGGGCGTCCTCGCTGACGATAAGGTCGACGTAGCGCTGGCGGTAACGCTGCTCGACGTCGGCGAGGCCGTACCACTGGCTGGGGATGGGGCGGAGCGATTTGGAGAGCAGGGTGAGGTCGGCGAGGCGGACGGTTTTTTCGCCGGTCTTGGTGGTGAAGAGGGTGCCTTCGCCGCCGATGAAGTCGCCGATGTCGAGGAGTTTCCAGTAGACGAATTTGTCGCCGAGGCCCTGGACCTGGGCGTAGACCTGGAGCTTGCCGGATTCGTCCTGGATATGCGCGAAGACGTTTTTGCCCATTTCGCGCTTGGAGATGAGGCGGCCTGCGATGCGGACGCGGCGTTCGTCGGCGTAGTTTTCGACGACCTGTTTGCAGGCTTCAGTGCCGGGAAAGGCTTGGCCGAAAGGATCGACGCCGAGGCCGGTCCAGGTGTTGAGTCGCGCGCGCCGCAGCGCCAATAGCTCGCTTTCGTCTTCCATAGGAAGGTGGAGCGTAGAGCGGAACTTGGAGTTAGCCAAGCTTGGGGTGATTTCTAATGGAGTTTAGGGTCGAGGGGATGGGACATAGGGGACGGACGGGACTGATAAGACTGTGGAGGGGAATCTTACGCCATATTTTCAGGCGGCTTCTTGTTCGCGCCAGAGTCGACTGGCGCGAACCCGGACAATAAATTGTCCGGGCTACCTGAAAGGCCGTCGGCCGGAGGTCGACGGCTACCACGGAGCTACCACGGAGCTACCACGGAGCTACCACAGAGAAGTCAGGGTCAGGCCGGGAGGCTGACCCTCCAAGACAGCATTCCAGCGCCTTTTCCACTTGACCGGTCTTTCATACGAGGTAGTCTTCTTTTTTCGGTCCGCGCCTGCGGTGGGAGCCTTAACTGGTTTCCGCCGTTTTTTTTCCCCATGGGGGGAAGGCGAGGCTGGAAAAGGATCGGAAATAGCTATGAGCCAAGAATTTATTGCGATGCTGGATTACATGGAGAAGGAGCGCGGAATCAAACGCGAGCTTCTGGTGGAAGCGGTGCAGGCTGCGCTGCTGGCAGCGGCGCGCAAGAGCTTCGGGCCGGCCCGCGACCTGACGGTGGCGCTCGATCCGAAGACGGCGAAGATTACGGCCATTGCCCGTCTGCTTGTCGTGGAAAAGGTGACTTTGCCGCACGACGAAATCAGTCTGCCGAAGGCCCGCCAGATCAAGGCGGACGCCGTTCTTGGCGACACGGTGGAGGTTGACGTCAACACGAAGGACCTCGGGCGCATCGCGGCGCAGGTTTTCAAGCAGGCGCTTGCGCAGACGCTGCGGGGTCACGAGCGGACGATGATTTTTGAGGAGTTCAAGGACCGGATGGGCGCGATTGTGACGGGTACGGTGCGCCGTTTTGAGCGCTCCGATGTTATTATCGATTTGGGCAAGTTCGAGGCGGTGATGCCGGCGCGCGAACGCGTTCCGACGGAGGAATATACGCCGGGCGAACGTATCCGGGCTTATGTGCTCGCGGTGGAGAATACGCCGCGCGGGCCGGAGATTATTCTTTCGCGCAGCCATCCGAATTTTGTGAGGAAGCTTTTCGAGCTCGAGGTGAGCGAACTCAACGACAAGACGATTGAGATCAAGGCGATGGCCCGCGAGGCCGGTTACCGGACGAAGATCGCGGTCTGGTCCGCGAATGAAAAAGTCGATCCAGTTGGCGCGTGCGTGGGCATGCGCGGGGCGCGAGTGAAGAATATCGTGCGCGAGTTGAATAACGAGAAGGTCGATCTTTTCAAGTGGTCGCCGAACATCCGCGAACTCGTCGTGGAGGCTCTGAAGCCGGCGAAGCTCAAATCCCTCGATGTCGACGAAGCGGCGCATAAGGTCACCGTCATGGTCGATGAGGAAAATCTATCGCTGGCCATCGGTCGTCGCGGCCAGAACGCGCGCCTGACGCAGAAGCTGACGGGCTGGGAAATCGACGTGAAGAAGGAAGAGGAAGTGGCCGTGCTCGGCTTCGAGCAAAAGCTGGCCAAGGCGACGGAAACGCTCGCGGAGGCTTTGCAGATCGAAGCAGGCGTGGCGGAAAAGATCGTCCGCGCCGGGTTCCTCAGCGTGGAGGGTATTGCCGAGGTCGAGGCCGAGGACCTGGTGAGCGCCGCGCCCGATATCGATCCTGCTTTGATTGGTCATATTCATGAAAAAGCGCGCGGCTTACAGACGCCGACGCAAAGTTAACCATACGCCGTCCCCACGACTCCGATTTGTTGCATGCTTAAAGATAAACCCGAAAAGAAAGCGAAAGACCACTCCGATGCGAGCGCCGCGCACGCGCCTTCCAAAAAGGCCGCGAGTAAAACCGTGACGACGCCTGCGGCTGCGCCGGATGGGGTCAAGCCCAAGGCCAAAAAGCCCGCGAAAGAACCGGCGAAGGAAACTCCCGCGCCCGGAAAGACCGAGCATCACGTCAAGAAGGAGACCGAACATCACGCGAAGAAGGAGAGCGACAAGCCGCATGCTGAAACCGCGGCGCATGCGCCTCACGCTGCGCCGAAGCGGCGTCAAGTTTTGACGGCGTCGGAGCAACGGATGGCGGAAAACAAACCGGAGGGATCGGTCCATCAGCCCGAGCCGGTGGCGAAACCTTCTCCGGCCCCGACACCCGATATCCAAGCCGCGCCCGCGAAGCCGGCGGAAAAACCGGTTGAGGGTCTGCCCTCGACGGCGGCGGACGAAGCGGCGTTGGCCGCGCAGCAGCTTCGCGACAAGATTGTGGTCATCAAGCCGCCGATCATCGTCAAGGAATTGGCCGCGAAGCTGGGATTGAAGCCATACCAGATCATCCATCACCTGATGGAGATGAACATTTTCACCAGCGCCAGTCAGTCCTTGGAAGAAGAGGTTGCGAGGAAGCTTTCGGCCAAGCTCGGGTTTACTTTCGAGATCGAGAAGCGGGAAAAAGGCGCGGGACTGGTCCATGCGCCGGTCAAGATTATCGAGCCGCCCAAGCCCGTGCCGGTGGCGGCATCGGAGCTTCAGACGCGTCCGCCGGTGATCACGTTCATGGGCCACGTCGATCACGGGAAGACCTCGCTGCTCGATTCGATCCGCAAGGCCCATGTGGCCTCGGGCGAGGCGGGTGGAATCACCCAGCACATCGGCGCTTACACGGTGAAGCGCGGTACGCAAACCATTACTTTTCTTGATACGCCGGGCCACGAGGCGTTCACGGCCATGCGCGCGCGCGGAGCGAATGTCACGGACATCGTCGTGCTCGTCGTCGCGGCTGATGACGGCATCATGCCGACGACCATCGAGGCGATCAACCACGCCCGGGCGGCGAAGGTTCAGCTCATGGTGGCGATCAACAAGATCGACCTGCCCGGCGCGAACCTTGTTCGCGTGAAGGGCCAGTTGCAGGAGCAGGGGCTGGTTCCGGAGGAATACGGCGGCGACACGATCATTTGCGAAGTTTCGGCGACGAAGGGGATCGGCATCGAGAAGCTGCTGGAAATGATGTTGCTCCAGGCGGAAATTCTGGAGCTGAAGGCGAATTCGCGCGGGATGAGCCGCGGGACGATCATTGAGGCGCAGTTCGAGCAGGGACGCGGGCCGACCTCCACGGTGCTCGTGCAGCAAGGCACGCTGCGCGTCGGCGACGCGATTTTGGCGGGGCCTTTTTATGGGCGCGTGAAGGCGCTGATCAACGATGTCGGGCAGAATGTGAAGGAAGCCGGGCCTTCGATTCCGGTGAAGGTGCTCGGGCTGGACGGCGCGCCGTCGCCGGGCGAGGAATACAATGTCCTGAAGAACGAGCGGGAAGCGCGCGAATTGGCGGAGGACCGGCGCGACAAGCTGCGGCTGGGCAAGCTCGAAGCGCCGCCACGGATCACGCTGGAAAATCTTTTTGAAGCGATTGCCGACGAGAAGCACAAGGTGCTCAAGCTCATCATCAAGGGCGATGTGCAGGGATCGGTGGAAGCGATTGTCACGGCGCTGAAAAAAATCGACAGCAAGAAGATCGATCTCGATGTCGTCCTGGCTTCGGCGGGCGCGATTTCTGAATCGGATATTTTGCTGGCGAAGGCGTCGCAGGCGGTGGTCATCGGCTTCAACACGCGCACGGACAACGCGGCGGCCAACGCGGCCAAGCGCGAGGGCGTGCAGATCAAGCTTTTCAGCATTATTTACGAGCTGATCGACCAGGTGAAGGAAGCGATGGTCGGCCTGCTCGATCCCGAATTGCGCGAAACGGCGCTGGGTGTTGCGCTGGTGAAGCAGGTGTTCCAGTTGTCGAAGTTCCCCGTGGCGGGTTGCAGCGTCTTGAGCGGACGGATCGTCCGAAACGCCCGCGCCCGCGTGGTGCGCAAACGCCAGCCCATTTACGACGGGCAGGTCGTCACGCTCAAGCGTTTTCAGGACGATGCCGCCGAAGTCCGCGCCGGTCTTGAATGCGGCATTCGGCTGGGGGATTTCAACGATTACCTCCCTGAGGACACCATCGAGTGCTACCAGCTCGAGAAGTTTACGCAGAGTCTTTGATTTGGAGCCGGGCGGGTGAGAACGTGGCCGCTGTGCGCGGAATGGATGGTTTTCCAAGTCTTGACAACGTAAACAGCTAAAATAATGAGGCTCACGTGTTGCTTATGCTTGGCAGCGATAATAGTATGTACTACTTTAACGTAAGTCTGATGTAATAAGGAAAGCTGTGGCTGTTAACGACGATTTTATTCTAGAGCTTCTGATCAAGCACTCTTTGATTCAGCCCTCCGACTTGGAGGACGCACGTCGTGCCGCATCCAAAAACGGACACACCGCGATGCAGGAATTGGTTCGCAGCGGGCTGGTAACCGACCTCGATATTTTGCGGACGACCGCCGCTGAAGCGGGCGTCGACATGATGGAGAAGATCGATGCGGTGCCGGAGGAAGCGGTGAAGGCCGTACCGCGGCAGCTCGCGTACCGGCTTGTGGTGATGCCGGTTCATCTCGATGGACGGCATTTGAAGGTCGCGGTGACGGACCCTTTTAATTTCGACGCCATTGACACTTTAAGCAAGGAGCTGCGTTACGACATCGACCTGGTGGTCGCGCCGCCGGACCAGATCGACATAGCTCTCAAACGCCATTACGGCAGCGCGAGCGAGATGGTGCAGTCGCTGATTGGCGGCTATAGCGGCGATAACTTGCAGGTGAAGGCGGCGGGCAAGCAGGCGTTCGAAGAGGGGGAACACACGGTAGAACCCGGCGACGACGCGCACATTATCCGGCTGGTCAATCTTATCATTCTGGAAGCGCATCGGCTGCGCGCGAGTGATATTCACATCGAGCCGCTGGAGAAACGGCTGCGCCTTCGGTACCGCATCGACGGCGTGCTCCAGGTGATGAATGATCCGCCGAAGAAGCTTCAGGCACCGATGGTCAGCCGTCTCAAGATCATGTCGAACATGAGCATCTCGGAAAAACGGCTTCCGCAGGATGGGCGCATTCAAATGCGCAGTGCCGATGGAAAGACAGACATCGATTTGCGCGTCTCCACGATTCCGACCAACCACGGCGAATCGATCGTCATGCGTATTCTCGACAAAACGAGCCTTCAGCTCGGGTTGACGGAGCTGGGCTATCTTTCCGACGACCAGACGACGATGGAGCGCATTCTGGCTTTGCCCGACGGCATCTTCCTGGTGACGGGCCCGACCGGTTCGGGCAAGAGCACGACGCTTTACGCGTGCTTGAACATGATGAACAAGCCGGACCGCAAGATCATCACGGTGGAAGACCCGGTGGAGTATCAGCTCAACGGTATCAACCAAGTACCGGTGAACGTCGACGTGGGCATGACGTTTCCCGCAGCGTTGCGCGCCATGTTGCGGCAGGCGCCGAACATCATCATGGTCGGCGAAATTCGCGACTTGGAAACGGCGAGCATCGCCATCAATGCGTCGCTGACGGGACACCTTGTCTTCAGCACCCTGCACACCAACGACGCGCCGAGCGCGATCACCCGTCTGGTGGATATCGGCGTGAAAAAGTTTCTCGTGGCGTCGTCGGTGCGGGCGATCATGGCGCAGCGGCTCGTTCGCCGCATCTGCCCCAATTGCACGGAGCCTTACGTGCCGAACGAGGCGGAGATGCGCGGCCTTAACCTGAAGCCCGACCAACTCGAACAGGCGAATTTCCGCAAAGGCCACGGTTGCGACCGGTGTCGCAATATGGGATACAAAGGCCGGATGGGAATTTTTGAAATTTGCGTCATCGACGATGAAATCCGCCGCATGATCAACGAGGGCATGGGCGTGTCGGCGATCCGGCAGCGCGCGCGCGACCTGGGCATGCGCACGCTGCGTGAAGACGGCATCCGCAAAGTTTTGGGCGGAATGACCACGCCCGACGAAGTCATCACCGCAACCATGGGAGACAAGGAATAGCGCCATGAATCCCGAAATGCTTCTCTCCTTCCTGCGGGACAATGGGATCATCGAGGAGGCCCAGATGAGCGACCTGCGCGACGAGCAATTGCGCTCGGGCAGGAGCATTGAGGAAGTGATAGCCAACAGTGGCGTGATCCGCCTGACTGATCTTTACCAGATGATCGCCCGTGCGGTGGGGACCGAAGTGGTGGATGTGACGACGATGGAATTTCCGCCGGACCTGCTCAGCCTCGTGCCACCGCAGACGGCGCGTCTTCAGGGCGCTCTGCCGTTGGATTTCGACGGCCACATCCTGCGGATGGCGGTGGTCAATCCTCTGGATCCGAACGTGGTCGACAACCTTCGTTTCTCGACGCAGAAGGATGTCGCGATTTACATCGCGCCCGCGGCGCAGATCCAGGAGATGATCGAACGCTACTATGGCTCGGAAGTTTCCGACATGGAAGGCGTGCTGGCGAGCCTGGCGGGCGATGCCGCAGCGAAGGTCGGACAGGAAGACATTGTCGATATCGAGAGCGCCTCGTCGGCGCCGATCATCAAATACGTCAATACCGTGCTGGCGCAGGCGATCCAGGCGCGGGCGAGCGATATTCATTTTGAGCCGTTCGAGCATGAATTCAAAATCCGCTACCGTGTGGACGGCGCGCTTTACGAAATGTCGCCCCCGCCGCGCTCGCTCTCGACGGCCATCGCCTCGCGTATCAAGGTCATGTCGAATTTGAACATCGCGGAGCGGCGCATTCCGCAGGATGGGCGCATCCAGACGACCATGGCGGGACGCCAGGTTGACTTGCGCGTGTCCACGCTGCCGACGCAGTTTGGCGAAAGCATCGTGCTTCGCGTGCTGGATCGTTCCACGGTGAAGCTGGACCTCGCCGCGATCGGTTTGCCGCCGCGCATTTATGAATATGTCTGCGCGGTCATCGAAAAGCCGAACGGTATTTTCATCGTCACGGGGCCGACCGGTTCTGGAAAGACGACCACTCTCTACGCCTGTCTGAACCGGATCAACACAACGGATTCCAAGCTGCTCACGGCCGAGGAGCCGGTGGAATACGAACTCGACGGCATTCAACAGGTGCCCATCAACGAGGGCATCGGACTGACTTTTGCGCGTTGTCTGCGCGCCTTTTTGCGGCAGGACCCGGACCGTATCATGGTGGGGGAAACGCGCGACCTGGAGACGGCGCAAATCGCCATTCAAGCTTCGCTTACCGGCCACCTTGTCTTCACCACGCTCCACACCAATGACGCGCCCGGAGCCGTGGCGCGTCTTATCGATATGGGGGTGGAGCCCTTCCTGATCGCTTCGAGTCTCGAGGGTGTGCTGGGGCAGCGGTTGGTGCGCAGAATTTGCACCGGCTGCAAGACTCCCTACGAACCGAGCGAGGCCGTTCTCCGGCAGATCGGGCTGTCGGCGCACGATTTGGGAGACAAGAATTTTTATTACGGAACGGGCTGCGCCCAATGCAACCAAACCGGGTACAAGGGCCGGAAGGGCATTTATGAGCTGCTCGACATCACGGAACCGATTCGGGAGCTCATCGCTTCGCGCGCGCCCACGGTGGTGATTCGGCAGAAGGCCATCGAACTGGGCATGACCACGCTTCGGTCGGATGGTTTGCGCAGTATTTTTGAAGGCGACACCACGATCGAGGAAGTCCTCAAGTATACCTAATCCCCCAACCCCCTGTCATTATGCCCAGATTCTCCTACAGCGCTGTCGATGCCCGCGGAAAACAGACCAATGGTTTCGTTGAGGCCAACGACCAGAACGACGCGATCACGCAGATCCGCCAGCTCGGTTATTATCCGCAGCGGCTGGAGGAAGCGAAGCAATCGGATACGCCCGTGGGGGTGTCATCGCCGACGGAGGCCGCCGCGCCCGTGGCCAGAAAGAAGGGCGCGAAGGTCAAATCCAAGCTGCTGACGGTCTTTACCCGGCAGTTGGCCACCCTGATTGAAGCGGGCCTTCCCTTGATGCGAAGCCTCACCACCCTGGCCAAGCAGGAGACCAATCCGGTCATGCGCTCGACGATGACGCAGTTGGCGGGGGCGGTGGAAAGCGGAGGCACCTTTTCCGAGGCGCTGGCGCAGCACCCGCGCATTTTCGACAAACTTTATATCAACATGGTGAAGGCGGGCGAACTCGGCGGCGTGCTCGAAATCGTTCTGAACCGCCTTGCCGAGTTCCAGGAAAAATCGGAAAAGATCAAAGGCAAGGTCCTTGCGGCGATGGTTTACCCGCTCGTCGTGCTCGTCATTGCCGGGTTGATCCTGACCTTCCTGCTCATTTTTATCGTTCCGCGGTTCCAGCAAATCTTCACGGACGCTCTTCCGGGCAAGGCGCTGCCGGGCATCACGCTATTCGTTATTTGGTGTAGTAATAACCTCGTTTCGAAGTGGTATGTCGTTGTCGGCGCGATTGCGCTGATGATCTTTGGTTACAAAGCGCTGGCGAGCACTCCCGCAGGCGTGTTTTTGCTCGACCGGATCGCGCTGAAGATTCCGATTTTTGGGGATTTGACCAGCAAGACGGCCATTTCGCGTTTTGCGCGCACGCTGGGAACGCTGATCAGCAGCGGCGTGCCCATTCTCCAGGCGTTGAATATCACCCGGGACACGGCGGGTAACAGCGTTGTGGCGGCCGCGATCAGCAAGATTCATGACGCCGTGAAGGAAGGTGAATCGGTCGTCGGGCCGATGGAAGCGTCCACCATTTTTCCGCCGATGGTCACGAGCATGGTGCAGGTGGGCGAGGAAACCGGTCAGTTGCCGGACATGCTTGTGAAGGTGGCCGACGTCTATGAAGGCGAGGTGGACAACGTCGTCACCGGTCTGACCAGCATTCTCGAGCCTATCATGATCGTGATGCTGGCGGTGATCGTTGGCACGATCGTCATCGCGCTCTTCATGCCCATGGTCGGCCTGATCAGCGGCATGAGCGAAGCGGGCAAATAACGCTTCGCATAGCCGCGAGGGCGTGGCGCTGTCTGTGGGTAGCCCGCGCTGGCTCAGCGCGGGAGCGGCGCTGAGCCAGCGCCGCCTACCTAGAGTCAGGCAGTGGCGATTGCCACTGTTCTTACGTGCGCGTCTACATCCCCAGATTGAGCTGGCGGCTGGGCTCCGGCATGCGTACCAAATCGATGATGCGGTCGACTTGCACGTGGTCCTGGATCAGCTTCTGGATGACGCCGATTTTATCGCGGTCGCCCACCTCGGTTTTCACCGTCATGCGGCCAATGGCCGTGGTGGCGCGGGAAACATCCGCCGTGGTGGAAATGAAGGGGATGGAGCGTTCACGGATTAATTGAAGGACGCTTTCATGCGGAAGCATGCCGTCGGTGAGGACCACGCCCGCCAAATGGCCATGGGCGGACGACTTGGAGTCGGCGTTGAGGACCATCATGATGAGGTCTTCACGGTCGCCGGGGGTGATGATAAGCGTGCCGGGTTGGAGCAGGCCTTCGGCATTCCGGCAGGCCATGGCACCGATGCCGAGCCGGGCCACCCTTCTGCGTTTGTGCTGGGCGCCGGCGATGTATTGCCCTTTCAGGCGCAGGCAGACTTGATTGACAGTCGGTTTGTGGAGCTCCGTGTGCATCGGGATCAAGCCGAGGAGCGGCAGGCCGAGCTTGGCCAGGCCGAGGGTGGCATACTCCTTGAGCATGGCCATCTTTTCGGGAAGGACCTTGTTGATGATCGCGCCGATGACTTCGACGCCGTGTTTTTCAAAGAGGGCGAGGTTAAGGCTGATTTCGTCGATGGGCCGGCCAATCCCGGCGCGGCTGACGATGATGACTTTGCTTTGGAGGAGCTTGGCGACGGTGGCGTTGGAGAGATCGAAGACGCTGCCGACACCGGCGTGTCCGGTGCCTTCGATGATGACGAAATCCTTTTCCCATGCCGCGACATCAAACGCGGTGCGGACGCGGTTGTGGAGTTGGTGCGTGATTCCGCCGGAGAGATAGCGGCGGGTGAAGTCGGGCTCGACGGAAATCGGGCTCATTGCCTTGAGGGGCGTGTGAGGGTGATAGGTGTCGTTGATGAGGACGGTATCCTCGTCGATTTTGGCGCCCTCAATTTCCACAAAGCGCTGGCCCACCGGTTTGATGAATCCGATGCGGGGAAAACGGTGCTGAAGCGCGGCGAACAGGCCGATCGACATGGTTGTCTTGCCGTCGTCCATGCGCGTTGCCGCGACGAAGATGCGGGGAGTGACGGTGTTGCGCAGAACCAACTCGGAGCGAGGCGGAAGGGATTCGGAAAAAATGGAGTCGGCCATTTCTACGCGGCTTGCAGGGTTGAGGGAGCGGTGTCGTAGCGGCCCGCACCCTGTTCGGGATAGAGCCGGCGATATTCAACCGCCTGCAAACTTACAATGGCCGCGACGCCGACGATTTCGTGAATGCTTGCGCCGCGGGAGAGATCGGCCGCCGGCTTTTCGAGGCCGAGCAGGATTTGGCCGTAGGCTTCTCCGCCGGCGAGCCGGTGCACAAGTTTCACGGCGATGTTGCCCGAATTGAGGTCGGGGAAAACAAGAACGTTAGCCTGGCCTGCGACGGGGCTGCCCGGTGCCTTGATGTCGGCGATTTCCTTGATGAGCGCGGTGTCGACCTGGAGCTCGCCGTCGATTTCGCCGGGCTGCTGCTTGTCGAAAAGGAGCTGCTTGGCCATGGCGGTGGCCGCGACGATTTTTTCGGTGTCCTGCGTCTGGGCCGAGCCTTTGGTTGAGTAGGAAAGCATGGCGACACGCGGCATGGCGCCGGTTAATTGGCGGAAAAGCCGGGCCGATTCGATGGCGATCATGGCGAGTTGGTCGACGTTGGGATTGGGGATGACGCCGCAATCGGCGAAGGCGAAGACGCCGTTTTCGCCGTGCTCGACGTTGTTCACCTGCAGGACGACGCACGAGGAGATCGACTTGATGCCGGGCAGGGGCTTGATGAGTTGAAAGAGCGGGCGGAGGATGCTGCCGGAGTTCGACGTCGCGCCACCGACGAGGCCGTCGACCTGTCCGTTTTGGAGCATCATCGCTCCGAAGTAATGGGGATTAGTCACGATTTTGCGCGCGTCGACATCCGCAATGCCCTTGTACCGGGCGAGGCCTGCGAGGCGTTTGGAGAAAAGGGGCAGGTCTTCGGCAAGCTCGGGATTGATGATGTGGATTTTTTTGAGAGAGACGCGGGCCGTTTGCGCGGCGGCTTCGATTTCATCGCGCTTGCCGAGGAGCACGGCGACGCCCAACTGGAGATGCACAAATTCCGCAGCGGCGGCAAGGACGCGCGGTTCGGTCCCCTCGGGGAAGACAATTCGTTTCGGATGGTTGCGAAGCTTTTGGAAGACGCTTTCGATGAATTTCATGGGTTGAGGAAAAAGGAGCTATTGGTCGCCTGGCGACCGGAGAGACAACGATAGGATCACACGCGGGGGTAGGGGATTTTTACGAAAATTAAGAAAAATGAGTTTATGCAATGGCGGGGAGGCTGTCGAGGAATCTTGATTCAGTCCGGCGGTTTTACTGAAGCGCCTAATACCGTTTCATCGTTGGATCGACTTGCAGGGCCCAGGCATCGATACCTCCGGTCAGGTTTAAGACGTTGGCGTAACCCTGTTGCTTCAAATAGTCGTGTGCCCGGCCCGAGCGGACGCCATGGTGGCAATAGAGGATAAGGGCCTCATCGGGCGAAAGTTCAGAGGCGGCGCGTTGCTGGAATTGGCCAAGGGGGATCAATTCAGCCTGGGGAAGGCGCGCAATGGCCCATTCGTCCGGTTCGCGGACGTCGATGAGGCGGAAGGTGTCTCCCCGGTCGAGGCGGGCTTTGAGTTCGGTTGGGGTGATGTTCATCAGGCTGGCTTTCATAGCTGATTAGGCAAGCTTTAGGAAAGGACGTTTGTTGAGAGGTAAGATTTCGTCACATGAAAGTAACATAGCGCGGGCTTGCTCTGGTTTCCCGATTGGATACATGCTAAAGACTTCAGGGGGGATGAACAGGGTGAGGCAGCCCTCTCTTACTTATGCAACACAAGATCATGATAGTGGATGACGAGGCCGATGTCATCGACATGCTGGTCATCAATCTTCGGGCCGCAGGTTTTCAGGTGATCGCGGTGGAGGATGGGGCGACGGCCCTGGTGAAGGCGCGGAGCGAAGCGCCATCGCTGATTATTCTCGATTTGATGCTGCCGCGGATGCCGGGGCTGGAAATTTGCAAGGTGCTCAAGGGCGACGTGGCGACGCGGCATATTCCGATCATCATGCTGACGGCCAAGGCGGAGGAAGTGGACAAGATTGTGGGATTGGAGCTCGGCGCGGATGATTATGTCACCAAGCCTTTCAGCCCGAGGGAACTGATCCTGCGGGTCAACCGCTCCCTGCGCCGTGGCAAAGACAAAGTGGAGGGCGTGGAGAAAATGGTCATTGGGGACCTCTTGCTCGACCATACCCGGCATGAAGTCCTGGTGAAAAACAAGCCTGTCGAATTGACGGCGACGGAATTCAAGCTTTTGGCGCTGCTCATGGAGCGGCGCGGGCGGGTGCAGGGGCGCGACAGCCTCCTCAACGATGTCTGGGGTTATGAAAGCGTGATCGATACGCGCACGGTGGATACGCATGTGCGGCGTCTCCGCGAGAAACTCGGCCCCGTGGCCGCTTACATCGAGACGATTCGCGGGGTGGGCTATCGCATCAGCGAGGGTGATTTGACTCAAAGCCCGATGCTCGTGGTGAGGTAAGCGTTTAGGATATTGCGCATGCGTAGAATAGGTGGCCCGGATAACAAGTTGAGATATCTCAAGAGGGATTGCCGGAAAAGGATGTAGATGGAGTTCGCGGAGGTCTGGAGTAAAAGGCAAGTCACGCCGAAAGGACATATGGGACTTGTGGGACAAGGAGCGAAGGAAGCGGTATTTTGCTTGGAGAGCCCGGCTCCCGCGCTTTTTCCTCTTCGCCTGCGCGGGCTACCGCGGCGGCTACCGGGGAATAGGGATTGCATCCGGTAATGGCTCACTTAACTTGGTCTTCACATGAGTCGCAAAGTTCCGGTAAGCATCCTCATCCCGATTCGGAACGAGGCGGCCAACCTGCCGCGCTGCTTGAAATCGGTCGCATGGGCCGATGAGGTTTATGTGGTCGATTCGATGAGCACGGATGGCTCGATTGCGATTGCGGAGAACCAAGGCGCGAAGGTCGTCCAATTTCATTTTAACGGGACGTGGCCGAAGAAAAAGAACTGGGCGCTGGAGAATCTGCCTTTTGCGCATCCATGGGTTTTTATCTTGGATGCGGATGAGGAGCTGACGCCGGATGCGGAGGATGAACTGCGCGGAATTGTGACGCAGGCCGATCCGCAGGTTGTGGGATACTGGATCAACCGGCGGTTTCATTTCATGGGGAAATGGCTGAAGCATGCCTACTATCCGAACTGGAATCTTCGGCTGTTTCTGCATCGGCTGGGGCGTTATGAGCAGTTGACTTCGGTTGATACGGCCAGCGGCGACAATGAGGTGCATGAGCATGTCGTGGTCAACGGCGCAGTCGGGCATCTGAAGACAGAGATGAACCATTACGCGTTTCCGAACATCGGGGTGTTCATTGAAAAGCACAATCGCTACTCGAATTGGGAGGCTCGTGTGGCGTTGGAACATTATCTGCACAGGAGCGATTCGACGCTTCAAAGCAAGCAGGTCGGATGGCGGCGCAAGCTGAAGGTGTTTTCTCAAAAACTGCCTTTCCGGCCGACCTTGAGATTTCTTTACGTTTATCTCTATCAGAAGGGATTTCTCGACGGCATCGAGGGCTATTATTTTGCGCGGCTGCACGGAATTTATGAATTTTTGTGCGTGGCAAAAACGGTTGAATTGAGGCAGACGACAGGCTCGGATAACTCGGTTGAAAGAAGCGCAGGGTCATAATAGCGAACGATTGTTCGGAGAATAAAATGGGGAGGAGGCTCGAATCGTGCTCATGCAAAGTGACTTGCGATTGTTTGGGTGTCCGAAACAATCTGTTGGGGTGAGGTGAATCGTCCTTTCCCACGGGCATGTTCTTGGCTATAAAAAATTCGCTGCTAATCGGGAAATGAACAAATGCGACTAAACCGTCCACATATTTCGACGCCGAAGGAGGCGGAGCCGAGATTTATTTCCCCGCGCAAGCCCCTGCTTGCGTTTGGGTACGGTTGTTTGTTGATCGTGGGGCCGTTTTTGATTGCGGCAACGCCGAATAATCTCATCGGTCAGGAACCCTTTGCTCCGGTGGGCGCTCCCAATGCAGGGCCGATTGCCGATAGCCCGGTCGTTTCACAGACTTCCGACAATTCGCAGACTCCTGATAACTCGCAGGCTCAGGATAATTCGCAAACTCCCGACAATGCGCAATCGCTGCCGAATAACTCGCAGACTTCGCCCAATCCCCAGGTTCCCAATACGCCTTTGCTTCCTCAGCAGGGGGCCAATCCCTATCTGCCATTTTCCACCAGCCCGACTTCGATTTCGAATACGCAGTCGCCGCAGATTACCTCCCCCACGCTTTACATGACGGGCGTCAACGACCTGTCCCAGATTGCCACCAACGCCGCGCTTTCGCAGGCGTTCAGCGAGCAGCCGATTTCCGGTTTTCTATCGGAACCGGGATTGGGCTATTCGTATCCGCCGATTGAGCGGATTCGTTTGGGCCCTTTTGATGTTAAGGCCGCCGTTTCGACGAATCTTATTGTGGATGACAACATTCAGGCCAGCCCGGGAGGGCAGAAAATGAGCGGCACGAGCATCGGGATCACACCTGCGATCCTGCTCGAATATGGAGCGGAGGAGGGGCAAAAAGGATACGCATCGGTGGTCTACGCCCCGACGATCACTCGATTCTTTCAGCATTCCGCCGAAAACACCGACAATCAAAACGTCTCGCTCAACGTCCAATATCCTTTTCAGCGGCTCAGCGTGAACTTTGGCGAAACTTACGCGCAGGCCACGGGCATTAATCAGGACACGAATCAGCGGACTACGCAGACATCGACCGTGACGTCGCTGGGCGGGACATATGAAGTCGATGACAAGCTCTCATTGAACACCCAGTTGCAGGAATTGGTCACGAGCTATCCCAGTTCAGGAGGGCAGGGCGGGGCGCAAGGGCAGGGCGACACGACGACATCCCTCAATTCATCTTTGTTATATCATCTCACGGAAAAAATAACGGTGGGGCCCGGCCTGAACGTAGGCGTGGACAAACCCCAGGGCGTAAGCCAGGACACGTTCGAGCAGGGGCTTGTCGTGGTGGATTACCAGCCGACGGAGAAGATCAATCTCTTTGCGCAAGGCGGCGCGGAGTTTCTCGAATACGACGGAGGCGGCGACAAGGCGAATCCGATCTTTAGCGCCGGCATCGGATATAAGCCTTTTGATTCGACTGTCCTCACTGTCAACGCATCGCAAAGTTTGCGTTCATCGAGCGCCGACTCCACGCAAACGGTGGTTTCCACCGGGGTCGGGTTTACCGCGAGTCAGCGTTTCCTGCAACGGTTCTATCTCAACTTTGCCTTCAGCTATTCGCACATGGAGGACCAATCCGGATCGGGCGGCGCGCCTCAATCGCCGGGGAGTGTGGTGATCGCGACGGCAACGCCGGGCAGCACCCAGGACAATATCGTCTACCGGCCCTCTCTCACGTTTGCCCCGACTGCGTGGACGAACGTTGCGATTTATTATCAGTATCTCGATAACGAATCGAGCGTACAGGGATCATCCTACCATGATAACCAGATGGGGATATCCGTCTCGGGCCAGTTTTAAGCGACTGTCCGGCCACGTTTAAATACTACTTTACTTTTGTTACATTCGCTCTTTCGTTATTCACACGGTTAACCTGTCCCTCGATTGAAGTTCCATGCCGCCTACGAATCCTGCCCGCAAAAGCTCCTCTAGTCGTAGTTTTCAAGACAGGGAGGCGGCTTCCTTCTCCATCGACTACGATCATCTCGGGCGGCTCTGTCTCAAATATTGGAAGCAACTGGCGGGGGCCGTTGTGGCGGGACTTCTTCTCGGGCTGATCTTCGCGGCTTTTCAGCCTTCGATCTATGCGGCAATGGCGACGATCCAAGTCCAGCCGAAGGAGGCCACTGTGCCAACCGCTGAGGAAGTATCACAATCGGATTCCAAAAGCGGCGATCAGCTCAAGACTTTTGAGCAGCTTCTTCAGACAAGGAGCCTGTTGGAGCGGGTGGTCAAAAGCGAGCACTTGAATGAGAATGCCGACTTTCTGCCCAGCGGCGTTACCCCGCCGGTTTCCGAGGACGAAGCCGTCGGCATTTTGGCCTCGAAGCGGACGATTCATATTCGGGGGTTGACGAGGTTGATCGACATCACCGTGACGCATCACTCGCCCCAAATGGCGGAGTTGCTGGCCAATTCCCTGGCAAAGGAGTCGATTTCGCAGGAATTCGAGCAAAAGGCGGGCAATGCCGGCGCGCTTTCCACTGATCTTCAAAGCGAAGTGAAAAGGCTGACGGAAGAGGTTGCGAAATCCGAACAGGCCTTGCAGGACTATCAGGCTTCTCACAAGGAGGGCGGTTCTCTCAATGAGAGCCAGGATGTCGTGGATGCCCGGCTGAAGGACTTGATTCAGCAAAATAACGCCGCCCAGGCTCAGGTGGCCCTTTTGAAGGAGCGTTACGGGCCAAACCATCCGAAACTTATTCAGGCACAGAACATGGTGTAGGAGCTGCAAGATGAGCTCAACAAGGCCCAGCAGGATGCCCAATCCTTGAGCGGGCAATCGATCGGCTACAAGGCGCTGAAGAGCATCGCCGATTCCAACAAAGCGGAATTGGATAACATGCTCAAGGCGCTTGATGCCGCGAAAGTGGCCACGCACGTGGAGATTCCCGGCATTTCCATCGCCGAGGACGCGCAGGGGCTCGGGCTGGTGAGCCCAAACAGACTAAAAGATGCGGCGGCGGGCGGTTTTGTCGGGCTGCTCTGCGGCTTGGGCTTCATCCTCAGCCTCTATTTCATGGACAGCTCGATCAGGAGTGTTTCCCAGGCTGAAAGCATCCTGGGCGTGCCCGTCATTGGGGCCGTGCCGATTTTGAAAGAAACGGATGGCAGCTCGATTCTTCCGACATTTTCAGACCCGCATTCGTTCGTGGCGGAATCGTTTCGAGGCGTTCGCGCCTCTCTGATTCTTTACGACAGGGAACGCCCCTTGAAGACGATCCTGATGGGCAGTGCGATTCCGGGGGAGGGAAAGAGCTTTTGTGCGGCGAACCTGGCCGTGGCCTTCGCCCAGGCGGGGCTGAAAACCTTGCTTATCGACGCCGACCTTCGGCTTCCGACGCTTCACACTTATTTCAACCTTCCCCCCGGCGGAACATATACCGGCTTTCCAGACGCGCTTGCGGGGCTCTCAACGCTTGCCACGGCTGCCGTTCCTTCGGCCATACCTTCATTGTCGCTGTTGTTGACCTCCGCCGCTGTCGATTCCCCGGCGGAATTGCTATCGGGAATTCGGTTGCCTCTTCTCTTGGATGAAGCGGCGCAGAAATACGACCGGGTCGTCATCGACAGCGCGCCTCTGAATGCGGTGAGCGACACCATGCTCATCATGCCAAAGGCCGATGCGATCCTGCTCGTCGTTCGCGCGGCGCAGACGCCGGCAAGCGAATCCAAGGGGGCGCTGCAAAAAATTGATAGCAACAAGATGAAACCTTTGGGTCTCATTCTCAATTATCTCGACCCGCATACTCTAAAGTCTTATTCATATGGGTATTCATATGGACAAAAGCCCAAGGAGAAAAATGCAAGATAGAATCCCATGCCAGACTTGGTTTTTTAAAGCGTACTCGATTGCCGCCTTGATCGTGGCGCTATTTTTCAGTGTGACTGCGGCCCGCGCGGGGGACCCGGTGCCGCTGACGCCGAGCGGAAGCTCGTCGGCCAGCCAGGTTTTCCCGTCGGCCACCGTATCGAGCACCTATACGTTGTCGCCCTACGACGTTGTCGATGTCTCCGTTTACAACGAGGAGGACCTTCACACACGGGTCCGCTTGGGAGCCGACGGCACGGTTTTGCTTCCGCTGATCGGGACTGTTTCCCTCAGCGGCAAGACGGTTTCGGAGGCCAATGAGTTGATCCAGAAGAAGTATGCCGACGGCTTCGTAAAGGATCCGCATGTTCTGGTGACGGTGCTCGATTATCGAAAGAGCACCTTTTCCATCCTGGGGCAGGTCGTCAAGCCGGGCATCTATGAAATCCCGGAGGGCACGCACATCACCGTCGTGGACGCGATTCTTCTCGCCGGTGGTTTCACCCGCATCGCCAGTCAAAACGGTGTGAAGGTCAAGCGCATGGTCAAAGGCAAGGCCACCGTGTTTACGGTGAAGGCCGGATCGATGGCCGATTCCGTCGATGTGGCGCCTTTCGAGATCCTGCCCGGCGACATCATCAAGGTCAACGAGAGCTGGTTTTAAGCAGCTCGTCGGACGGGACGGGCAGGCGAAAATGCTTCCGGTGCGAAGGCTTTTTTTGCGGGGTTGTGAGGAGTTGGGGTGATGCCCAGCAGAGGGCCAGCAGGACGAAGAAAAAGAGCCGGATCGAAGCCACCTGAAGCGGAAAATCGATCAGGGCCTGCACGAGAGTTCCGCCGAGGCCAAGGATTGCGGCGAGAAGCAAACGATGCTCCGTTTTACTGGTGAAGAGCTCGCGCTGCGAATAGTTTTTTATCGCCCGGTACAAGCCGCCCGCGATCAAGAGAAACCACCAGAGCGCGCCCAACCAGCCCCATTCGAGCGTGGTCTGGAGATAATCTTCATGCGCGAAGTCGTGGACGGCAAGATCGCCCACATTGCGCATATTGCTCAGTTGGTAGGGGAACGCGACTTTGAACAGGCCCGGACCGATGCCAAAGAAACCGACCGCCGGCACGGCGTTCGCGTACTGTTGATAGGCCTCGATCCTGCCACTGGCGGAGGCGAAGACGTCGGACGCATTGGTCATGCGCTGGAACGCGGCATCCTGGGCCAGCAGGGAGGAGAGAGTCAGGAGTCCCGCGATGAGAAGCGCGGTGCCTGCGCCGAGCAGGACCAGGGATTGTCCTTTCAAGCGCTTGAGCCGGGTCACGAAGGGCCATGGCAGGATGAGTAATCCGATAATCAAGGAAGCCTTCGATGCATTCAGGAAGAGCGCGCCTGCGCAAGCCATGGTGCATAGCGTCCACGCGATTCTCCGGGTATAGGTGCCCGTCGGGGTGTAGGCGCGGCGCATGAAGACGAGGATGAGCGGCCACGCGAGATTGAGGAAAGCGCCGGCATTGCCGTGATAGCGGTAGAGGGCGAAGTTGTTCCAATCGACCTCCGCCGGTTTCCACACATAACGCGTGAGCGGCTCCCCGCCGAGCTTCAAGGCAATGCCGATCACGCTGATGAGCGCTCCTGAAAAAGCCGCGGCCAGAAGAGTGTACCTGCGGAGATTCGCATGGCCGAAAAGTCCGCAAAGCACGACAAATGAGACGAGCAAGAAGCTCGTGGCCGTCATGGAGTCGAAGGATATGCGGTGGATGTTTCCCATGTCGGCTGCGCTTCCGTTACCGGAAACCAGCGCTGAGAACGACGGATTGCAGGTTATCCACCAGCCTTGAAGCAGAAGCGCGGCGACGCAAACCAGTGGGAGCATGGGAATGGCGGGCCGGTGCCGGGATGCCGCAAAACTGACAAGGCCGGCGACGATGGAAAGCGCGAGCAGGACGAAGAGCGTCGGGAGCATTTCGGGGCGCGTGCAGCCGTAGGCGAGGGGCGCGTAAAACAGCGCGATTGCCAGGAAAAAGGCGCTGGCCCCTGCGGTTCGAGAGGAGGTAGTCACGAATTGAAAATGGCTGGATGCGTTCTAACGGCTTATTGGGTAGACTCTAGGGGGTGTCCACAAAAGAGAGCAAGGCCGCGTTGCTGGGCTGCGGATCGCAACCGTATGCCACCTTTCGGCGTGACCCGGGCCGATTTTTCGCACAGGCTTACCGGCACGCCCTAACGTTTTGAAAATCCTTTTCGTCTGCAGCTGCCTCGAGCCCGGTAAAGACGGTGTGGGCGACTACACCAGGAGACTTGCCGCAGAACTTTGCGCGCGCGGGCATTCCTGTTATTTGCTCGCGCTTGCGGATTCGCACGTCGAGAAAGCCACCGCTGGCGTTTTTGGCAGTGCGAATGGAGTCGTTCCGAGCCTTCGTCTTGCCGCGACGGATTCGTGGCCGGAGCGCGTTCGCCAGGCGAAACAATTTCGCGAAAGCGTCGCGCCCGATTGGATCAGCTGGCAAATCGTCCTCTACGCATTCGATCCGCGCGGGCTGAGTTTCGGCCTGGGAGGGCGATGCAGGGAAATTGCCGGGAGTTGCAGGAACCAGATTATGTTTCACGAAATATGGATCGGCGAGGCGGAGCAATCGCCGCTGAAAAACAAAATCATTGGAAAGCTGCAGAGGTTCATCGTGAAGGACCTCCTGCAAAAGCTCTGCCCGCTCGTTGTCCACACGCACACGCCTCTCTATCAGCATCTTTTGGGCGGGCTGGGATGTCAGGCCAAAATCCTGCCGCTTTTTGGAAATATTCCGATCACCGCCCGCCCGGATTCCGAATGGCTGAGGAAAAAATGGCCTGCGGATGCGGGGCGGTTCCCTGGTGCGGATCGCGATTCGTGGTGGATTTTCATCGCGTTTGGAACGCTGCATCCGGAGTGGGATGCTGCCGATTTCGCGCAACGGGCGTCGGTGGCGGCGCAACGGGCCGCGAAGAAGTGTGCTCTCATTCTCATCGGCCAGCCGGGTGACGCCGGCGAGCGGCTGTCGCAGGCTTTCCAAAAACGCGAGGGCGACTCATGGAGCTTGCTCAATCTCGGCTGGCGCCCCGAGGAGGATATTTCGCAATGGCTGCTGGCCGTTGATTTTGGTGTTTCACCCGCTCCGCCGGAGTACATGTTTAAGAGCGGGACGGCAGCCGCCATGATCGAACATGGCCTGCCAGTCATCGCCACCCGCCCCATATCCCGCTATCGCCATTGTCCGGCGGAGATGCTGGCGGTTGGCATGAGGAATGTTGTCACCGATTTCAATCTTGAGGCGTTCAAGAAATTAAAGGTGGAGAGCCTTCTTCCTACGGTGGCCGCCCAGTTTGCCGGGGATTTGCAACAAGCGTAGCTTCTCGTTATTTTATCCATGAAAATTCTGCTGACATCGCTGCTTTTCGCCCCGTCCATCGGTGGAATTGAGACGGTGTCCATGTTGCTGGCGCGGGAGTTTGTGGCTGCGGGGCATTCGGTGAAAGTGGCAACGATGACGCCGGGCGGCAGCGGCGAGGCTTACGGTTTCGAGGTCTTGCGCAAGCCGACCTTTTCCCAACTCGTCGAAGCGGCGCGTTGGTGCGACGTATATTTCCAAAGCAACATTAGCCTTCCGCTCGCGGCACCGCTGCTGATCGTGCGCCGGCCATGGGTCATCGTGCATCACACATGGATTCCCGAGTCCAAAGGCTTTTCCGGGATGAATCACAGGTTGAAACGGCTTCTGCTTCGCTTTGCGCATTCCATCTCGATCAGCCGCGCGATCTCGGCGGCGCTGCCAGTGAAATCGGAGGTGATTCCGAATCCTTATGACGCGGCTCTTTTCCATGTTCGCGATTCCATCGCGCGTTCGGAAGATATCGTTGCGTTGGGCCGTTTGGTTTCCGACAAGGGCTTCGATCTTCTCATCGAAGCGCTGGCCGTTCTCGCGCAAGAAGAATGCAGGCCGAAATTGACAATTATCGGGGAGGGACCCGAGAAAGAAGCGCTGATCCAATCGGCCAAAGATAGGGGCGTGGCCGATCAGATCACTTTTCTCGGCGCGCGTACCGGGGTCGAACTGGCGAAAGAGCTTAATCGTCATCGGATCGCCGTGGTGCCTTCGCGCTGGAAAGAGCCTTTTGGGATTGTCGCGCTGGAGGAGATCGCCTGCGGATGCGTCGTGGTCGGATCGCGGGAAGGCGGGTTGTCGGATGCGATTGGCCCCTGCGGGCCGACCTTCCCGAACGGCGACGCCACGGCGCTTGCCCAGGCGCTGTCGCGGCTCTTGAAAACACCCGGCTTGCTGCTTCAATACCGCGAACACGCCGAAGAACACCTTCGCAAACATCACCCGGCTACTGTAGCCAGACAGTACCTTGAGTTTTTTTCGACAACCGGAGAATTAACCCCCCGGAAAATAGTCTCATTATAGGCAGATTCCAACCCTCGCCTTTATCGTTGAAAGAGTGGCGATGCGGCTAAGTATCGCCTGAAATTCTCATCGACAAGTTTAGGTTCGAGATTCAGCATCATCCAAGTTTGTGTTTCATGCGACTTTTCCGATTTATCGTCAACTCAATCGAGTTTTGCCTGGCATACGGTAATCCTCTGGAAATCTTCTATCACCGGATGTTTTTTCCGAAGGGCGACGTGCGCGTCGTGGATCGCGCCTCGAAAACGCACGTCCGGTGCAAGGTCGCCGCTTACCAAATGTTTGGCGAGGTCTGGCGCGATCACGATTACGATGTTCCGAGAATCCCTATCCGTACCGGCGATGTCGTGGTCGATATTGGTGGAAACCATGGTTTTTACACCTGCTATGCTGCCCATTTTGGGGCCAGGGTGCTGGCTTTCGAGCCGGCACCCGTGCTTTTCCAATATTTGGAAAAGAACGTGAAGGACAACGGTTTTGCGGAGCGCGTGACGGCCCGTTGTTGCGCCGTTTCGGACCGCCGCGGGCGGGTGGAAATGATGCTGACTGAATCGATGGGCGGGGGAATGAACACGATTGTCCGCGAGTTTGCCGAGAAGAGTAAGATGGAGGTGTCGGGAAGAATTGAAGTTGAGCTCACGACCTTCGACGACATCCTTGCCGAAAACCATATCGACCGGGTACGCATCTGCAAACTTGATTGCGAAGGAGCGGAGTGGATGATTTTAAAGGCAATGAACGCCCAGACGGCGGCGAAAGTGGATGCCTTTGTGATTGAGTATCACTCGTCGGGTTACGACGTCAAAGATCTCGTGCGGCACCTGTTGAGTTGGGACACCCACCAGGTGAGCTACGCCGAGGACAAGTATTGCGAACGAATAATTCTCCGGGCGGTTCGGAATGATTTGCTAACGCAGTAGGACGCTGGTTCTACCGCAAAAACAGTGGAATAGGAAAAAGTACTGCACAACCAAATTAACGAAATTGGAGAGAAGGAATTTTTTAACAGGAAGACATGAAATCATGAAAACAAGAAGGGAAGAAAAGAGGGAGCCCTCCTCATCTGCCTTTTCATGTTTTCCTGTCAAAATTCCGTTACTGCCCTCCGCAGGAGTTTGGAAAATTTGGTAATTCCGTCATTTTCCCCTCTATTCCACTGAAAATGCCGAGGAACCAAGACGCTTTGCTTACGTCGGATCTGTGCGCGAGAACGGTGCTTTCCAATTGTGCAGGGCTGCGCCTGGCGGCATGGAACCGTTTAAACGCATCTTGGACGGTATCTGAAAAGGCTGGTACACTCCCCGGCAGAAATGCACCCTACTTTTGCCCCTGAAAATCGGTCAAGAAAGCATCCCAAAACCCAAGAGGGTGACAAGAGCGGTGTGACACGTTCAGGTTTTATCTATCAAAAATAGGGGAACTGGCATGCGCAAGCATCACCCGTCCGCTGTCGCTAACCATTATTTGAAAATGTTGGAAAGAACGGGACCGTATGGAAAGTGAATCCTTCAGGGTCGACCTAGTCCACGCGACGGGCAACGAATTCGTTCGCCACCTTCTCCAGGCGTTGGAAGAGACGGGAATGCTCGGCGCTTTTCACACGACCCTCGGCTTCCCGGGATCGACATGGACGCGGTTTTTGCCGAATCCGATTCGCGCGGAATGCAGGCGCCGGACGTATCCGATGATGTCGCCGCATAAACTGCGAACGCGCCCGGGCAGGGAGTGCGTGCGGCTCGTTGCGCAAAAGTTGCGATGGTCTTGCCTGAGCCGGCATGAAAAAGGGTGGGCCAGCCTTGACCAGGTTTACCAGAACCTCGATCGTGCCGTGGCACGCCGCATCCAACGGCGCGGGCGGGAGCAAAATTTTTTCGGCGTATACGGTTATGAGGACGGCTGCCTGGAAACATTCCGCGCCGCAAAAACTCTGGGCCTCAAATGCTTTTACGATTTGCCCATCGCCTATTGGGAGACTGTGAGGAAGCTGCTCGAAGAAGAAAAACAGCGGCTGCCGGAATGGGAGCTGACGCTCGTTGGCACGCGCGATTCCGCTGCGAAACTGGAGCGCAAGACTGAAGAGCTGGCACTGGCCGACTTGGTTATCTGCCCGAGTCTTTTCGTTCTTCACTCATTGCCTCCGGCTATACGCGAGTCGAAGCAATGCCTTGTGGCGGAGTTTGGATCGCCTCCGAGCAACCCGGAGGCCGCGCATCGCCCATCGCGGAAGTCGGACAAGCTTCGCGTTCTGTTTGCCGGATCGATGACGCAGCGCAAGGGGCTCGCCGATGTTTTCGGCGCAATGAAATTATTGAAAAGAAAGGACGTTGAGTTGATCGTCATGGGGAGTCCGATTGCGCCCATGGAATTTTATCGAAGGCAATATCGCGATTTTACATATGCGAGCACCCGGCCTCACGGCGACGTTCTCAAGCTGATGCAAACCTGCGACGCTCTCGTTTTGCCGTCCATCGCCGAAGGGCGGGCGCTTGTCCAGCAAGAGGCGCTGGCGAACGGCCTGCCGTTGATCATCACGGAAAACACCGGTGGCGAAGACCTGATTGTGCCGGGCGAAACCGGATTTCTCATTCCGATACGCAGCCCGGAGAAAATCGCCGAAAAAATTTCATGGCTGGCCGATCATCGCGATTGTCTTCCGGAGATGCGTCTCGCGGCCATTAAAAAAGCAGACGAGTATCCGTGGGAACGCTACACCGACCGGATACTCTCCGCCCTTTCCGCTTCGCTCCGAGGCCACGCATGAAGAACCTGCGCACTCTTCTCTGGATATACCTGGGGCTTCTCATCTTCGAGGGCGCCCTGCGGAAATGGATCGTTCCCTCGCTCGATACGCCGCTTTTGGTCATCCGCGATCCGCTGGTGATGTGGATCTATTTCGAGGCGGTCAGGCGGCGGCTTTCATTCAACAACGCGTTCTTCGCGGCGACCCTGCTGCTGGCGGTTGCGACGGCCATACTCTCCGTGATTTTCGGCACGGGAAACATGCTGGTGACGATATATGGCCTGCGCACGGATTACCTGCAAATCCCGCTCATTTTTCTCATCCCGCAAATTCTCAATCGTGAAGACGTGATCGCCATGGGCCGGTTTCTGCTCTATGTGTCGATTCCCATTGCCGTCCTGGTGGTGCTGCAATTCCGTTCCTCGCCGGAAAGTTTATGGAACAAGGGCGCGATGATGACGCACTATGGCACGGTGCGCCCGTCGGGGCCTTTTAGTTTTATCACCGGACTCGTCACGTTCTTTGCGATGGTCTCCGCCTTTTTGTTTTATGGATTCACTCACGCGCGCACGTACAGGATTTGGCTGCTGGCTCCGGCAATCTTCGCTGTTCTCATAGTCTCGGCCTGTTCCGGCAGCCGGAGTTGCCTGGTTTCGATCGGTTTAGTGGCCGTTGTCGCGATCCTATGCGCGATAACACGGGCCAGGGGAGGGATGGGAATCATGGTAATCGCGGTGATTATCGCACTCTCCATTCCGCTGCTTTCGTCGATGTCTGTTTTCCAGGAAGGAACCCAGCAGCTCGCGCAGCGCTTCGAGGACACGAGCGCGCAGGGGGAAGATACGCAGGGTTTTGTCGCCCGTTTTGTGAACACGATGCTGCTTCCGCTTGCCAACATGAATGATGTGCCGATGTTCGGATACGGCCTGGGCCTCGGGACCAACGCCGCGGCTGGCCTGCTTCACGGAGAACGCGGATTCCTCGGCCCCGAGGATGAATGGGGGCGGCTTATTTTTGAATGCGGCCCGATCTTTGGCCTGCTCCTCTGCCTTTTTCGAAGCGCTCTCACCATTGTCATAGGCATGCGCGCTTTCGCGGCTTTGCACCGCGACAATGTTCTTCCCATGCTTATTTTTGCTTCTTGCGGACTTCTTATTCTCAACGGCCAATGGGGCGTTCCAGCCACGCTTGGTTTCGCTATTTTCGGCGCGGGCCTCACGCTCGCTGCTTGCGTCGAACCCCTGGAAGACGACGAACATGATCATGAGCATGAACACGACGAACACCTCGATCATGCCGAGGGCGAATCGGATCACTCTCCATGAAGACGTCGTCTGCGCCGGGTCAACCAGTCGTCGTGCTGATCGGAAATTATCCGCTGGATCGGCAGGAAAGCATGCTGCGCTTCAGGAATTTGATTCAGGCCCGATTGGAATCGCTGGGGTTCGTCACCGAGTCGATTTTTCCGCGAGGCTATCTGGGCTGCATTTTGCAAAAGGGAGCTGTGGCCAAATGGATTCGATATATCGACAAATACATCCTTTTCCCTCCCGGCCTTGCGCTGCGGCTTTCGCGGATCAAGGGAAAATATCCGGGCCGAAAAATCGTGGTCCATATCTGCGATCATGGCAACGCAGTCTATGTGGGCCTTGCGCGCCGTTGGTTTCCTGTGTTGGTGACCTGCCACGATCTTCTCGCCGTGCGCGGCGCGCGCGGGGGGGACACGCATTGCCCCGCAAGCGGATTTGGGAGGCTTCTTCAAGCTGCGATTCTGCGCGGCATCCAGAAAGCAACATTTGTCGCGTGCGTCTCGCGCGCCACTCACTCGGACTTGATTCGTCTCTCGGAACCCTCGATGGCGGGACGTTCCCAAGTCGTACCCCAGGGCCTTAACTATCCCTACCGCGCTCTGCCGCGTGAAGAAGCCATGGGCACCCTCGCGCGGGCCGGAATCGATCTGCCCTTCCACGGTTTTGTGCTGCATGTCGGTTCGGACGAGCAGAGAAAAAATCGCGAGGCGCTGCTTTTGTCCGTCGCTCAAATCAAGGATTCATGGTCCGGCCCGATTGTCTTTGCCGGCGACCGGCTTTCACCCGCCGAGCGCGCCCTCGCGAAATCGTTGGGCCTGGAAGATCGCGTCCGAGAAATTTTCAGGCCCAACAACGAGACGTTGCTGGCGCTCTACAACGCGGCCCATTGTTTCGTTTTCATGTCGTACGCGGAGGGATTCGGATGGCCCGTTCTGGAGGCACAGGCATGCGGCTGCCCTGTGATTTGCAGCGATCGCACATCTGTGCCCGAGGTTGCCGGTGAGGGCGGCCTGATCCATGAGCCGGAAGATTACGCGGCGATTGCCGCGGACATCCAGCAGTTGCAGGAGCCGGAGTTTCGCGACGGCTTGATCGCCCTCGGCTTCAAGAACGCCGGGAATTATTCGAGCGAGCGGATGATGTCGGCGTACGAGGAAATCTACGGGCGGATTTAGTACGCGACCTCAGGAGCTTCTTCGTGCGTGGCTCGCAGCGGGCGCTCGGGCAAGAAGAGCACGATAATAAAGGCGAGTATCGCCACGCCTGCGCCGGTGAGAAACGTCGTTGCGACGGCATGCCGGTAGGCGTTCAACAAGAGGACGTGTTCGTCCGGGGGAAGCTTGGCGATATCGAGCACGCCGAGTTTGAGGAGGTTGCCGCCCGAAGCCGTTGTCTGCATCCATGAGGCGGGAAGACATTGGTGAAGACGCATCGCGACCACCGTGCCGGCCGTGGCCACGCCGAGAGCGCCGCCGAGCGAGCGGATGAACGCCGATACGGAGGTCGCCGCGCCCATGTCGGTGCGCTCGACCGAATTTTGGATGGCGACGGTGAGGTTCGGCATGACGAGTCCCAATCCGCAACCGAGGGTGACCAGCGCCGTTTCAATGACCGGCACGGACGCTCCCCAGAATGCCGCCGCAGCGAGGGCGAGGAAGCTTGTGCTGCCGACGAGCAGCCCGACGACCGGAAAAATCTTGTAGCGGCCAAAAGCAGAAACCAGCCGCCCGCCCGTGATCGCGGAGAAGATCACGCCGCCCATCATGGGGGCCAGCATCAGTCCCGCGCGGGAAGGGGATGCGCCGAGCACGACCTGAAAGAAAAGCGGCAGGAAAACAAGGCTTCCCATCAGCGCCATGGAGTTGAGCCCGATGACGCTGACGCCGGTGATGAAAACGCCATTGGTGAAGAGGTGCGGCGGCAGGATGGGCTCGCGCGCGATACGTTCCTGGCGGATGAGCAATATGTAAAAAAGCGTGGAGACAGCGGCGAGGGCCAGGATCACCGGCGACAGCCAGGGGTAGACCGATCCGGCCCAACTGAGCAACAGGAGCAGGCTGACCGTGCCGCAGGTGAGAAAAGCCCCGCCGATATAATCGATTTGGTGGGTGACGGTGCGGCTATGGTGCTGCGATCCGATGGCGATGAGAACAAGCGCCGCGATGCCGACGGGCAGGTTGACATAAAAAATCCAACGCCAGGAAAGCGCATCGGTGATGAAGCCGCCCAGCAGCGGGCCGGCGATGCTGCATGTGGCGAAGACAGAGCCGAACAGCCCCTGGTAGCGTCCCCGCTCGCGCGGCACGATGAGGTCGCCCACGGTGGTTTGGGCAAGGGTGATGAGTCCGCCCGCGCCCAGACCCTGAAGGCCACGGAAAAGAATGAGCTGGAACATCGTTTGCGCCATGCCGCAGAGAATCGAGCCGATGAGGAAGATGATGATCGCCGTGAAGAAGAGCGGCTTGCGGCCATACATGTCGCTGAGCTTGCCGTAGAGAGGCGTGGTGATGGTCGACGTGAGCATGAAGGCGGTGACGACCCAGGAGAGGTGGGAGAGGCCGCCGAGGTCGCTGACGATGCGCGGCAGCGCGGTGCTGACGATGTTTTGATCGAGCGAAGCAAGGGTGAGCGCCAGCATCAGTCCGGCGAAGACCATGTAGAGTTCGCGTTTGGAAACAGTCGCCTGGGGATGGGGAAGCAAAGTCATGATGCGGCATTCCACCTTACCGCAAACCTACCGGAATGGCGACATCTGCGCGGCGCAAGTCTCCTTGCAATGAGGCCCAACACCTGAAACCGTTTTACTTCGGGTCTGCGCTTTGCCTCGCCTTATCGAGATTATTTTGCGCGGCGGTATAATCGGGCTTCAGTCGCAACGCTTCATGGAACTGGGCAATCGTTTCGTCAACCCGGCCCTTTTGCAAAAGGGCATTGCCAAGATTATTGTGGGCTTGGGCGATGCCCGGATCGATTTCGAGGGTCTTTTGAAATTGGACAATCGCCTCGTCCAATTTTCCTTTTTGTAAGAAAACCCAGCCGAGATTATTGTGGGCTTGGACGAGTTTGGGATCGATCTCCAGAGCTTTTTGAAATTCGGGCATCGCCTCGTCGACCCTCCCCTTTTGTAAGAGAGTAATACCGAGGTTCATGTGGGCTTCTCCATAATTGGGATTAATTTCCAGCGCCTTTTGAAATTGCGCAATCGCTTCATCCACTTGCCCTTTTTCTAAGAAAGCCTTGCCGAGATTATTGTTACCTGCCCAGCAGTTTGGATTTTGGGCCAGCGTATCGATCCAGAGCGTTTCCTTGCTCTCATATGCCCAAACCCGTTGCCAACTCAATAACCCAAGAATTAGCAGCAATCCGGCGCAGAGGCTTGATTGCAACCATGGTTTCTTCGGAATAACAAAATTCGCAAATCCGACAAACCCTGCCCCAAGCAGCGCAAGCGGCCCCATGCTGGCCAAATACTGGTAATGATCGAAAACCAGGGAATAACGAAAAATAGGGGTGTCGATCAATCCCAGCGACGGAAGCAAGGCCAACAGGAAATAAGCAAAAGCAAAAAAAACATGGTCGCAGCCAGGACTCGCGTTTAAGCCATAAAACAAACAGGACGATGATCGCGGCCAGCAGCGGCAAATACGAAGTCCAGTGTCTGGCATCAATCACCCAGCGTGGATAAAAGGCGATTAACGGATGCGGCCAAAGCAGCTTGCCCAGATAAAACCAGAAGGCGTCGCCCGCTGTTACAATGCGCTGCGGCCAACTCCGTACCCACTGCGGATCAATGGTGATTCCGTGGGATTTTACCGCCCATACCGAGACGGCACTCGCGGCGATGGACATCAGGAAAAAAGGAAACACTCTTGCCAGGTTGCGCCAACGCCATCGGCCCTCCATCCACCATGCGCACAAGCAAAGTACCACTGGCAATATCACTGTGGACGATTTGCTAGCCATCGCCAACGCGGCGAAGAGCAGGGTTAACGCATAGTTCCAATTCCCGCCGGTTTTTTCGTCGAGATTTTTTGCTTTTATCCATCTTACAAAAAAAAGAATCGATAGGAGGAAAAACAGGCCCGATTGCGTGTTTTTCATCTCAGCGATCCACGCCACCGATTCTACCTGCACGGGATGCAGCGCCCAGAGCGCCGCGCCCAACCATGCGCCCGGTACGCGCAAACTTCGCAATACCCGCCACAGCAAAGCGGCGCATGCCGCATGCTGAAAAACATTCACGAGGTGAAAGGGCATCGGGGCCAATCCCCACAGAGCGTGCTCCAGCCCAAAAATGGTGAGTGTCAACGGATAAATATCGGCAGCGTTCGTCGTCCAGATTTCTTTCAATCCAAGCGGCCCAACAACGCACGGGTTCGCTGTAACGTGGATATCGTCATCCCAGATGAAACCTGCATGCCACACCGGCAGATAAACCAGAATGACGGCAAGGACCATGATCAGTCCCCAAATCCAATCGCGGTCCAACCGGGAGAACCGCCCTTGAATAACCTCTGTCGCGGCGGTCTTTGCGGGAATGTTCCCGCTCCATATATTTGTTTGCCTGGAGGGCACGCTACTTCTCCTCCGGCTTGCCTGCTTCATGATATTCGGCGTCGGTGTTGACCTTCCAGCAATCGTAATTTTCTCCCTGGATGTTTCGCGCGGCGAGGAGCGCCGTCATCATCGAGTGGTCCTGGTTGTTGTAGTGATGCATGCCGTTGCGGCCCACCGGCTGGATGTTTGTGAAACGCTCCAGCCAACTGCGGATCACGCCGACGTGCTCGCGATAATGGTGGTCGTATATCGGGTAGGCTTTCGGCATCCGTACGATGAAGGCGTTAATCGCCTCTTCCGGTTTGATCAGCCCGATTTGGGCCGCTTCTTTCACGGCCAGCGCCCGGAGTTCCTCGTCCGGCGAGGTCCAGATGCCGTCGCCCTCAAAGCAGAAATATTCCAGGCCCAGGGTGGTCAGGTCAGGACTCGGCACCATCGCGGCGCTCCAATTCTTGAAATTCTGCACGCGACCCACCCGGACGCTCGGGTCATGGATATAAATCCAGGTGTCCGGAAAAACCTTGGCGCGTTTGACGACCAGGCAGACCGTGATGAAATCCCGGTAGCGAAGCGACTTGGCCGCTTTAATGATTTCGGGCGGAGCGGGCGGATCGAAGGCGAGGATTAATTCCTGAAGCGGAATCGACGAGATGAAACGCGTGCCTGCCTGCTGAAAGATTTCGCCCTTGTGGTCGACGCCGCTGATATGAGTCACGCCGGTTGAGTCCCAATGGACCTTCGTGACCTTGCGGTCCATTTCGATGACGCCGCCCGCGTTGCGGACCAGCGCCGCGGCCTTTTCCCACATCTGGCCGGGCCCGAGCCGGGGATAGAAAAATTGGCGGATGAGTGTCTTCGCGGTCTGCGGCGCTTTTTTGCCGGCCACGGCATTGATGATCGCTTCGCGCAAAGAGAGGCCCTTGATCCGCTGTGCCGCCCAGTCCGCGCTGATCTCGTTGCACGAAATGCCCCAAACCTTTTCGGTGTAGGATTTGAAGAAAATCTGGAAGAGGCGAAGCCCAAAACGGTTCGTCACCCAATCGGCAAAGGAAGGCTCGGGATGGATCGGCGAAAGCCGCGCCTTGATATAGCTGAGGAGCACACGCGCCGTTTCAAGCGGGCCCAAATTGAGGAACGCATTGACCGCTTCGAGCGGGTAGTTGAAGTATTTGCCCTTGTAGTAAATGCGCGAGAGCCGGGGGCAGTCGATGAAATCATCCGGCATGATTTGACGCCACACTTCATTCACCTCGGGTGATTTGCTGAAAAAGCGATGCCCACCAACGTCGAAATGAAAGCCGTCGATTTCGACCGTGCGGGAAATTCCGCCGACGTAAATCGGGTCGGCCTCCCACACGACGACATCGACGCCGTGACGCGACAGCTCCCACGCAGCCGTAAGGCCCGCGGGGCCTGCGCCCATGATAACAACACGCTCTTTAGACATGGAGGCCCGGTTGTTTATAAGAGATTCAGTGAGAGGCGGCAAGCGAAGCTTATTTTCCCAATAAGAGAATATATGATGGCTGTGCAAGGGCGAAACTTTTTGGCGGCGAAATTCGCTGATTTTCTTGTTTGCGTCTCTGAGACAAGCATAGTGTTCGCGCCGTGATGACGACCAAAACCGATGAGGGAGGGAGCACGATGACTCAATCCGCGCCCTTCATCGCGCCGCTTTTCATGTTCATGCTCTTCCTGAGCGTGGAGAGCTATTTCCCGGATCAGCATTATGTGCTCTACCCGATAAAAATTTCCTTGGTGGCGGCGCTCATCGCCTGGTATTGGCGGCGGCTTCCTGCATTGACTCCCGCCGCGCCGATCCTGAGTGTGGCTGTGGGCATTGTGGGGGTCGTGTTATGGATCGGGCTCGATCCGTGGGCGATGAGATTGAATGCATTATTGGAAGAGCTGTTTAATCGCGCGGTTTTTTCCGTCGGGCTGGATTCATGGCGAATGCCTGTAGATGGGGTATCTCCCATGGGGCGTAATCCCTTCCAACTTTATCCGGTGTTTTACGCATGGTGGCTTTTTGCTTTTCGCCTTGCGGGGATAACCCTCGTCGTGCCGGTCATGGAGGAATTATTTTGGCGGGGCTTCCTGATGCGCTGGCTTATCAAGGAAGATTTCACCTCCGTGCCCTTGGGCACTTACCAGCCGTTCTCATTTTGGATCACGACGGTCTGCTTCGCCACAGTGCATGGAGCGCAGTGGCCCCTGGGCGTCGTGGTGGGGGTGCTCTACGGCGTCTGGTTTGTCCGCACAAAAAGCCTCGGCAGCATCATGCTGGCCCATGGCGTGACAAACCTGCTACTGGCCCTCTACTGCCTGATCGCAAATGACTGGCATTTTCTATCCATCGTGGCGCTCGCGCCGTCGCATTAATCGGCGCAGGCTGGTCCAAAGTTGGCATCGGTCGCATGACATGTCTTGCGTTTTCGCTGGCATCCGCTAGTAAAACGCAAATGGATCCATTGGAATTTAGCACTCAAATTATACCGGGTGATGCCAAGCTTCACATCCTCCATATCGAGGATGACCCGGAAGTCGCCGGCTCGGTTGCGCAACTTTTGGAAGCGAATGGCTATGAGGTCACTCATGCCGCGGACGGCCTTTCGGGGCTGCTTGCTTTCAATCAAAATCCCGAGCAATGGGCGGCGGTGCTCATTGACCTGAACTTGCCGCATGTTTCGGGCAATCACTTGCTCAAGGAATTGCATCAAGCCCGGCCCAGCCTGCCTTTGATCGTCCTGACCGGTGCCGAGCCCGGCACCAATCTCCAAGTCTACGAACTGGGGGCGGCCATTTTGTGGCACAAGCCCATTTCGTCGACGGAGCTTTTGGAAAATCTAAAAGCCCTTACCCATCATTAGGTGGGGATTTTAGCTGCGCGCGGAGCCCTCGTCTTGGCGGGCTTCGGCGTTGCTTCGCGGCGAACCTGCTCGGTCTCGCCGTTGGCACGAAGCGTCTCCTTCGCCAGATCGAGTTCGTAAATCTCGCGAACGAGGTCCTTGTTGATCCAATAAGGCTCGGAAGCGGTTTCCTGACCGCCCGGCTTTAAATCCTGAATGCGGAGAAAGCCCATGGCGTCAACGCCAGTGAGACGAAAAACATGGGAGGCTTCGGGATTGGCGGAGTTGGCAAACTTAATGACAACGTTTTTATGGACGAGATTGAGTAAGCTCATAGTGAGATGATCTTACGGTTGCGGGTGAATGCGGGGGAAGTAAATTTCACGCGTCGATACTCGCATCGGCCTTTTGGACTCAAGCAGGGTCGCTCTTACGTGCAAAAAGCGGTGAAAGGGAGGCTTGCCAGGAGGATTTCCCTATGTGTAAATTGTATTACAATCAATATGCTACCCCCATTGAAAATGAGCAATGGGGGTAGCATATTTCTTTGTTTCCATCATTTGGATTTAAGGCCCGCGTTGCGGACCCTCTTCAGAAATTGCCAGATTGAGAAATCTGCAACTTGGCGCATGCTTTAAGTTGTGGACATCTTAGTTTCTACCTTGAGCAAAGTATGAAGCCCCTTCGTCGCGCGCCCACCCTCAACCTGCCGAACCAGCTCACCGTCTTGCGGCTCGGCATGTGTGGACTGTTCCTGATCTCGATGTCGTTCACATGGCCCTACGCGGCGACGACGGCATTTTTCATCTTCATTCTCGCGAGCCTCACCGACTGGGTCGACGGCGCCATCGCCCGCTCGCAGAATCTGGTCACAGATTTAGGTAAACTTCTCGATCCCCTGGCCGACAAAATCCTGGTGATCGGGGCTTTGATCGCGTTGGCCGTGGAGCACCATCACTTTGCGCCGATGTGGATGGTCGTCATCATCATGGCCCGCGAATTTCTCATCAGCGGCCTGCGCCAGATCGCCGCGAGCAAACAAAAAATCCTTGCTGCGGAAAGGGTCGGCAAGCACAAGACCATCTCCCAGATCGTTGCCGTCCTCGTCTCGCTCGCCTATCTCAGCCTTGGCGAATTCGGTTTGCAAAACACGCTTCTTGCCCGCTTTCTGTTTGCATCTCAAGTCTGGCTTTATTGGATTGCACTCATCATCACCATTTTTTCCGGCGCGATTTATTTTTGGAAAAATGCCGCGATCGTCAATGAATCGCTGGAAGCCGGACCGGTTTCTGAACCGAGCGTTCCCATTCACAAATCGCCCGCACCCGAGACGGATTCGCCTCCCGCAAAACCGGGCTCGCCCGCTTTCAAGGAGTGGGAGGCCATCGTCAACGCCCTGGGCAGCGGCGCGCAAATCGTCATCCTGCGCAAGGGCGGCATTGCGGAAGGCCCGGGTGGATTTCATGCCAGGCATCCGAAATTCTGGCTTTTCCCGACGAGCTATCATCAGCAGTGGGAAAAGACGAAACCCGAATTGCGGCGCTTTCTCCCGCCTCCAGCCTCTTCGCCCGAAAAGGAGAAGGCAATCGCGCTCCACTATTTTGCGGAGGTAACCGACGCCATCTATCTCTCCTCGTGGGACCAGGTCGCGCGGCTCGGCGACGCCCATTTCTGGAGCGAGGAGGTCCTGCGCGAACGATTCAATTACAAGGATCGGCCCGGCATGGAAGCCGGACTCCACCTGCTCATCGTCCGCGTTTCACGCGTCAACCTTCCGCACAAGCTCGATCCCTCGCCCGAGTACGAAGGCTGCAAGTCGTGGATCGAGGTGCCGGTCGACTGGCAGCACGACATCCCGGCTCACGTTGTGCGCAACGAGGAATTCGCCACGCGCCGGAGCCAGATTCTCGCCGCCATCGCGACCGTCTCCATTTCGTCGACTTCCGGGCCGCTGCCCAAAGTCACTCCGAAGTTCACTTCCCGCACCGCATGAGCGCGTTGGTTTTTCTCGCCCCCGGCTTCGAGGAGATCGAAGCGATCACCGTCATCGATATCCTGCGCCGCGCCGAAATCGAGACGGTCGTCGCGGGTCTTGCGCCCAACCCGATCACGGCCGCGCGCCACACCAAACATCTCGCCGACGTCCACATTGAGAATGTCGATCCCGCGCGCCAATTTGAAATCGTCGTGTTGCCCGGCGGCGCGGAAGGCGCGAAACGTCTCGCAGAAAGCCTGCTCGTGCGGGACTGGCTCATGCGTCAACGCGAACGCGGCCAATGGGTCGCCGCCATCTGCGCCGCGCCCACCGCCCTGCTCGCCCACGGCTGGCTTCAGCCGGAGGAAAAGATCATCAGCCATCCCACCGTTCAGGCGCAATTTCCCGCCGGGCAGGTTCAGCACGGCAGCCGGGTCGTCGTCGACGGCAGGCTCATCACCAGCCTCGCCGCCGGCAGCGCGATGTAATTCTCGTTCGAGATCGTCCGCCAGTTGCGCGGAGCGGAGGCTGTCAGCAAAGTAAACCAAGGCGTCTGCGCCGTGGTGTGAGGAATCCAAAAACGCAACCGAACTGATCCTTCGACAAGGTCAGGATGACGGATTGCTTTTAGAGAGGTTTCACGGAGCAAGAAACCATCATCGGGCCTGCGACGGCTACCGTTTACCTTCCCCGCGCCAGCAGCCGCTCCGCCTCGTCGATGGCTTCCTGCCCGCCTTTCACATCTCCCAGTTCCTGTTTGACCGCGCCGAGGTTGTGCCAGGCGCGCGCAAGTTCGGGGTCCAATTCCGTCGCCTGCTCGTAGTGACGCCGGGCCTGGTCGAGATTTCCCAATTGTTGATGGGCCACGCCCGCGTCGAGCCAGATGATGGCCCGTTCCGGCGTGAACGTGAGGGCTTTTTCGTAAGCGCGAATGGCCTCGACGTATTCGCCGCGCTCGTAGCGATGGAAGGCCATTTCGTTCCATGCGAGGGAGGGCAATTCCGTTTCGCCGGGGGGCGTCGCGGCCATTTCGCAGACTTCGAGAGCGTCTTTCAGGCGATTGGTCCGCGCCAGCACCATGGCGAAGTAGTGTCCCGCCAGCGGATAGCCGGGGTTGATTTCAAGCACCCTGCGGAAGGCCTTCTCGGCTTCTTCCAGACGGCCTTCCTGGAAATAAATCGTCCCAAGCTTGAAGAAGGGGTCGGCATAGTCGGGTTTGTAATTGAGCGCGCGATGGCAGCAGCGCTCCGCCTCCGCCAATTGATCCAGGGCGCAAAGAGAACCGGCCAGGTTGTCCCATGCCCGCGCGTAATCGGGCTTCAGCTCCACCGCGCGATTGAGCGAAGTGACCGAATTCTGGAATTCTCCCAGCTGAAATTGCAGCGCGCCGAGATTGCACCAAATCTTCGACTGACCAGGGTCCAACTCGATGGCGCGGAGATAAGACTGGAGCGCCGGATAAAGCATGCCTTCTTCGTGCTGAATCATGCCTGCGTTAAACCAAGCCTGGAGATTCTCCGGGTTAAGTTCGCGCGCGCGCTGGTAAGCCGGCATAGCCTTCTTATTTTCATGATTATTCTGTAAAGCCAGCCCCAGATGCGACCAAACCTCGCTGACTTGCTCCGGTGGGAAATCACTCCCTCCGTTGATCTCGCGCAGACGGGACTCGGCCTCGCCGAGATTGCCAGCCTCAATCGATTCAAAAATGTCTTCGAGCCGAGCCGGGGCCACGTTGACGGCCGGCTTGGCCGGGGCCGCCTTGGCCGACGGTGCGGAGGTCGTCATCGCCTCGCTGATCTCGTCCATCAGGGCCGAGACAAGCCGGGTGCGCTCCGTCACGTCGTTCCTCGGCGCGTCCTCCAAATTTACAGAGGTGCGGATGTGGATGCCCTGGGCTTCCAACGTCGCGAGAAACAGCGTGAGATGGCTTTCGAGGAATTCGAGCCACTGTGAAGGCGCGATGGAGCGCGGCAGCCGCATCGGGCGCGGGGCCGTTTCGCAGATCGCAGCCGCCTGCGTCAGCAATTGGGCCATCTTGTCGTCGAGCTTCTTCTGTGTCTCCGGCCAGTCGTGGGTGAGCGTGGAAGTGGTGCTGGCCTTGATGCGGCCGCGATCCACCGAGAGCCGTCCGCTGCGTTTGATCAGCGCGGCTGCACTCGGGCGATGGTGCGACGGGCTTTTGACACCCATTGATTCCGGCGCGATCACCGCGTCCAGATCAGTCGGCGCCGGTGCGCTTTGCGGGGCCGATTCGCGCATCCGCGCATTGAGCCGTTTGAGTCCGTCAACGATCTTTTGCTCGACCTGGCTGTCGTCGGGATCGAGAGCCAGCCCGCGTTCGTAGAGCGCCCGGGCCGACTCGGGCAAATCAAAATCTTCCTCGAGATAGAGACCGAAACGGTAGAGCAACGCAGGCGATTGCGGCGACTTCGCCAGCTTGATAAAAGTCTCCTTTTGCCGCGTGCTGAGCGTAACAGAGTGGACCGTCGTGGACGGCAGCGGCTCCTTGCTCCCCGTGGAGCGCTGTTTCATTCGCGCTTCCTCGTAGGCTTCCTTGGCCTTAAAGCGCTTTTGATTCCAAATCTGTTCGATCGCGGTGACGATGACCTGCAGCGTCTGGAGCGTCTCAATCGATTTTTGATCGAAACAAAGAATAAGGAGCTGCCGCCAATGCCGTACCTCCGCCGGGTCGCGCTCAATCTTGCTGAGAATATCCTCGGCTGCCTGCGTGTTAAAATTCATAGGGAAACCCGACTGAAAACTATAGCATGCTCGGATACGTCGTGGACAGCAATAGCGCTCAAATATCGGAAAGAAAAAAATCTTAAGGGCAAACGGATGGCTCGCAAGGATAAATGTCCTGAAATAAAGGACGCCTGGGCCGTCCAGTCACTCATTCGGATGATGTAAAAAAAAATCGCTCAAGGCGCGCCAAGCCCGCTACTGTGTGCCTTCATGTCCGATGCCCTCACGCCCATGATGCAGCAGTATCATCGGCTCAAGCGCGAAATTCCGCCTGACGCCCTGCTCCTTTTCCGGCTGGGCGATTTCTACGAGATGTTCTTCGGCGATGCCGAGGAAGGCTCGCGTCTGCTCGACCTTACGCTCACCCAGCGTCAGGGCACGCCGATGTGCGGCATGCCTTACCATGCCGCGGAGGGCTACATCGCCCAGATCCTCAAGGCGGGCCGGCGCGTCGCCATTTGCGACCAGATGGAGGCACCGCGTCCCGGCCAGGTCGTGCGGCGCGAGATCACCCAAATTCTGACGCCCGGCAGCATCCTCGACGCGGGGCAACTCGAGCCGAAGCAGAATAATTTCCTCGCCGCCATCGCGCCTGGGGAGGGCTGCTTTGGCGTCGCCGCGCTCGACCTGACCACGGGCGAATTTTTCGCGGGCGATTTTTCCACGCCGGAGGCTTTACGCGACGCTCTCGGTCAGCTCAGCCCGGCGGAAGTCGTCGTGGCGCAGGGGCACCGCATTGATCTGGAAACATCGGTTCTCTCCAGTGGCGAAAGGCTCCCCTACCTCCTCGTCGAACATGACGCCTGGAGTTTTTCTCCCGAAGCGGCCGAGCACACCTTGCGCGACCACTTCAAGACCGCGTCCCTCGAAGGCTTCGGGCTGGCCGGCGCCATCGGCAAGGGTGGTTCCGCATCGGCTGCGGCGGCCCTCAGCGCGGCGGGTGGACTGCTCCATTATCTCAGTCACGAACTGCGCCGGTCGCTCGGTCACGTCCACTCTTTGCGCCTTTGGCAGCGCGAGGACATTCTTATTCTCGACTCCGCCACGCGACGCAATCTCGAGCTGGTCGATCCCCTTCGCCCCGGCGCAGGCCAGGGCATAGCCCAGACCACGCTCCTCGCCGCGGTCGACCGCACCGTCACTTCCGGCGGCGGACGGCTTCTGCGCCAATGGTTGCTTGCGCCGTTGCGGGACCTCCCCAGCATCGAGCGCCGCCAAAGCGTAGTCGCGTGGGCGCGGGCAAATCAACCCGAGCGCAACGCCTTGCAGGAGCGCCTCCGCCAGGTGCGCGACGTCGAGCGGCTCGTCGCGCGGCTCGTCCAGGGCAGCGGCAATGCACGCGACCTCATCGCCCTGCGCGTCTCGCTGGAGCAACTCCCCGGCCTGCGCGCGGCTTTCGAGAAACATCCCGTCACCGCCCTGCGCGAACTTGGCGGGCAGGTCACTCCGCTGCCGGATCTGGCCGATCTCTATTCGCGCGCGCTTGCCGACGATCCGCCGATTTTGATTAAGGAAGGCGGCCTCATCCGCGCCGGGTACAACGCCGCGCTGGAAGAGTTGCGCGCTGCATCTGTCGAGGGCCAGGAATGGCTCGCCGCTCTCCAGAGGCGCGAGCAGGAGCGCACCGGCATTCGCTCGCTCAAGGTCCGCTACAACCAGGTCTTCGGCTACTACATCGAAATAAGCACGGCCAACCTCGGCTCGGTGCCCGCCGATTACACCCGCAAGCAGACCCTCGCCAACGCGGAGCGTTTCGTGACGCCCGAGCTGAAGGACATGGAATCGAAAATCCTCGGCGCGCAGGAACGCTCGCGGCAGCTCGAATACGAGCTCTTCCTCGATTTGCGCTCGGCGGCGGTGCCTCATTTGCGCACGATCCAGGACACCGCTCGCGCGCTCCACGAGATCGACGTGCTCCTCGGCTGGGGCGCGCTCGCGCAGGAGCGCGATTACGTCCAGCCCGAGATGAACGACGGCGGCCTGCTCCTTTTCGAGGAGGCCCGGCATCCCGTCCTGGAGCAGCTTCCCGCCAACGAGAAATTTGTCCCCAACGACGTGCGGCTCGACATCGAAACCGAGCGGCTCGTCATACTCACCGGGCCGAACATGGCGGGCAAGAGCACCTACATCCGGCAGATCGCCGTGCTCGCGCTGCTGGCTCATTGCGGCTGCTTTGTCCCGGCCCGGCGCGCGGTTGTCGGGCTGCTCGACCGCATCTTCACCCGCGTCGGCGCCAGCGACGACCTCGGGCGCGGCCAAAGCACCTTCATGGTCGAGATGAACGAGACGGCCAACATCCTCAACCACGCCACCAGCCGCAGCCTCGTCATCCTCGACGAGATCGGGCGCGGCACCAGCACCTTCGACGGCCTGAGCATCGCGTGGTCGGTCGCCGAATACCTCAACACCACGTTGCGCGCCCGGACGCTTTTCGCCACCCATTACCACGAGCTCACCGAGCTGGCCCGGCTGCTGCCCGCGACGAAGAACTACAACGTCGCCGTGCGGGAATGGGGCGACCAGGTTATCTTCCTCCACAAGATCGTGCCGGGCGGCACCGACAAGAGCTACGGCATCCAGGTCGCGCGGCTGGCGGGACTCCCCGCGCCGGTGCTCAAGCGCGCGAAGGAAGTCCTGCGCCAACTCGAAGAGGACCAGATCGACGATGCGGGCCAGCCGCGACTGGCCAAGGCCAAGCAAAAGAAGGAGAAGGCGCGCGAAGTCCTCCGGGAACTCGACCTCTTTGGCCGGGGTGGCAGCGTGGAGGGGCAGCCTCCGGCCTGACCCTGACTTCTCGTTGCCAAGTTAGCAGTTGGGAACGAGGGGAAAACTGACCCCGCGCAGGGGCCTGCGCGGGCTACCACTGAGGTGCGACGGCTGCCGCCCTTGGATTACATCGAATTCAGGCGTGATTTTGTCGCGGACAAGGGGTGCGGGGCGTGTGTAGTCTGCCGGGATGGATGCTCATTTCTGTGGTCGCTCGTTTTGTGTTCGTCTTGCGTTGATGGCTGGGTTGAGTTGGGGCGCGGTGCTTGCGTTGATGGCTGGGTTGAGTTGGGGCGCGGTGCTTGCGTTGCAGGCAGCGCCGCTGAGTCAGCCGGTGGCGCCGGTGCGGCCGGTGACGGATACTTATTTCGGCACGCAGGTGGTTGATCCCTACCGCTGGATGGAGGACTTGAAATCGCCCGAGGTGCAAAGCTGGATGAAGGGGCAGGCCGATTACACGCACGATTACCTGAGCCATTTGCCGGGGCGCGACGCGCTGATCAAGCGGATCGAGTCGCTGGACAACGCGGCGATTCGCGTGGGCGGGTTGACTCTTTGCGGCTCGCGTTATTTTTATTTCAAGATGACGCCGCAGGACCAGACGCCGAAGCTTTACGCTCGCGATGGGCTGAGTGGTGCGGAGCGGTTGCTGGCCGATCCGCAGGTGCTGGGCGGCGCGGGGAAGCGCTTCACGATCAGCGATTTTTATCCGTCACCTGACGGTAAGCTGGTTGCGGTGGAGATCGCGGCGGGCGGCGCGGAGGAGGGGACGCTCCGGGTGATCGATGCGGCGAATGCCAAGCCGCTGAGTGATTCGATAGATCGCATCTGGGGCGCGTCGGTGAGTTGGGATACCAGCAACAAATTCTTCTATTATACGCGGCTGCAAAAATTGGGGCCGAATGATTCGCCGCTGAATAAGGAGCTGGATGAAACGTCGTATCTCCATCATCTCGGTGACGATCCGGACAAGGACACGGTGGTGCTGAGCCGCAAGACGGTTCCGGCGCTGGGGATGGTGCCGACGGATTCGGCGTATGTGTCGATTACGCCGGGGTCGCCGTATGTTCTCGGGCTGGTGAGTCACGGGGTGAAGAATGAGCTGACGCTGGCGATTTCGCCCGCTGATGCCGCCGCGAATGGCGCGCCGGTGTGGACGAAGATCGCGGATGTGGACGACGCGATCACGAGCGGGGCGGTGATGGGTCACGAGATGTGGCTCTTGACGCACAAGGACGCGCCGCGCTTCAAGGTGATTCATATCGACCTGGACCATCCCGATGTGGCGAAGGCGGATGTGACGGTGCCGCCGTCGGACCTGGTGTTGCAGGGGGTGAGCACGGCGAAGGACGGGCTCTATATAGAAGCGCAACAGGGCGGGATCAGCCACCTGCTGCGGATTCCCTACGGCCAGACTGCCACGACGCCGGTGGCGCTGCCGTTTGCGGGGTCGATGGAGGGATTTTCGTGTGATGTGCAGGAGAACGGCGCGCTGATTCGGTTTGCGGGCTGGACGGAGCCGCCGCAGTGGTACTCATATGACCCGGCGGCGGACAAGCTGACGAACACGAAGATCGAGCCGCTGAACCCGACCGATTTCTCGGGGATCACGTCGGTTGAAGTGACGGCTCCCGGCGCGGACGGGACGCCGGTGCCGCTTTCGATTATTTACAAGAAGGGGCTGCCCCTGAACTGGCAGAATCCGTGTCTGCTTGAGGGCTATGGGTCTTATGGAATGAGCCTCGATCCCAATTTCGACGCGACGCGGCTGGCGCTTTTGGAGAAGGGGATTGTGGTTGCGTACGCGCATGTTCGTGGCGGCGGCGAGAATGGCGAGGACTGGCACCTGGCCGGCCAGAAGCTGACGAAGGAGAATACGATCAGCGATTTCATTGCGTGCGCCACGTATCTGGTCAAACAGGGGTACACGTCGCCGGCGAGGCTGGCCGGGCGCGGCACGAGCGCGGGCGGGATCACGATTGGCGGGGCGCTGACGCAACGCCCGGACCTGTTCACGCTTTGCATTTGCAACGTGGGGGTGATGGGCGCGCTTCGGATGGAGGCGGGCCCGAACGGGGCGGTGAACACGCCGGAGTTCGGTTCGGTGAAGGATGCGGACGGGTTCAAGGCGCTGGAGGCGATGGACGCCTATCAGCACGTCAAGGACGGTACGCCTTACCCGGCGGTGTTGCTGATTACGGGCGCGAATGATCCGCGCGTCGACCCGTGGCAGCTTTTCAAGATGACGGCGCGGTTGCAGGCGGCGACGTCGAGCAAGAATCCGATTTTGCTGCGGATCGATTATGACGCGGGGCACGGTATTGGTTCGTCGAAGACGCAGCGCGATCTCGTCACGGCGGACCAGACGGCGCTGCTGTTGTCGCGGGCCGCGATGGCGGGGTCGGTGCCGCCTGCGGCGGGGGAATGACGGGGCCTATCGTGGCGCGGGAGGCAGGTTCATGCGCTTGGGAACGAGGGGAAGCTGCAGATGCGGCGCGACGCCGCACCCGCGCTGAGCCAGCGCGGGCTACCGCTGAGGCGGTGCTGAGTTCAGTCAGGGTCAGGACGGAGTCCGATCCTCTATTTACCAAAGCTCGTTTGGGCCTGTGGGAACAGGGATTGACTCGCGGCGGGTGACGGCGGGTGCGTCGATTGCGCCGGTTTCCTCGTCGCGAAAATTGAGCGCATGCGGCGCGGGAGAATATCGCTCCAGAAGCTCGCCATTGGCGTCGAGGAATTGCGCGCGCCACGCGACG
>Ga0302319_10001004_pt1 | contig 63353 bp, 53 predicted proteins | sample Bog_T0_2_FD_203319 | JGI IMG/M metagenome (GOLD analysis project Ga0302319, IMG submission 203319) | Peat permafrost microbial communities from Stordalen Mire near Abisko, Sweden - Bog_T0_2 | ecosystem: Environmental > Terrestrial > Soil > Wetlands > Peat | place: Sweden: Abisko, Stordalen Mire...
AAGAGCTCGCTCTGCTATGGCGTGGCGCAGGTGAAAACGGTGCAATTGGATCCGCCGGCCGGGGAGGTCAAGCCGACTTTCAACCGCTGTCTCGACGTTTCGCCGAAGCAAACGACGACCTACACCCTGACCGCGACCGGCGCCGACGGGAAACAACTGCAGCGCACGACCGTGCTTTACCTCGCTTCGCGGAACGCCGTGGAACGGCCCACGCGGAAAGCCCGGTGAGCGGCCGGGAGAGCCGCAGTTCCGCGGTTGTTATCGAGCCGCGACGATAAGCAGTTGCCATGGCCCTCCGGGCCACCCATAGAGATGAAAGTCAGAGTGGCTTCCGTGTGGGCGGATGCGTTGTGATCTTCGCGTTTTTACCGCGCCGAGACCGTTGTTTCCACGCCGCGAGAAAGGCACACCGGACGGGCCGCGGCAGGGAGTGATTGGGTAACGATTTCCCAATCGGCCATTTTACGCTGTGTAGAATCAATTACTTGGAAACCGAGTTGGGCAAAATCGCCCAATTGGCCCGGCGCGAACGCTGAGAATCATCGCAGGCGGGTCAGTCTCCAGGCAGCCTCCAACCGCCGGTCATGGCGCGAGCGGGCCACCCATAGAAATGAATGTCGTCCGGCGACTTTCGTGTGAGCGGTCCCCGCGCTGGTCGAAGTACTCGAGGGCCTTCAATCCAGGACGCTGGCGGGCGGTGCACGAATTCTCCGCCTCGATTACAATTCCAGACAGGTGAAACTTCTCGCGTTCGCATTCCTCATCCCGCTGTTCGCAGCCCTGCCTGGGCGCGCCGCCGATCCGCCCGAAGTGATCGTTCAGAAAGCCCAGGAAGCGCATCGGGCCGGAGACCTAACCACCGCCATCCGGCTGTACCGCGAGTTCCTGACCGACCACCCCGAGGTGGCCGAGATCCGCTCGAATCTGGGGGCCGCGCTGGCCCGCGACGGGCAGTTCGACTTGGCCATCAAGGAGTATCGCGAGGCCCTGAAGAAGCTCACAAACCCCGCCATCCGCCTGAATCTGGCGCTGGCGTATTACAAGCTGGGGCGGCTGCCGGAGGCCGTTCAGGAATTCGAGATCGTCCACAAGTCGCAGCCCGACTCACTGCAAACGGTCTATCTGCTGGGCGACTGCTGGCTGCAGATGGGCCAGTCGCAGAACGTGATCGACCTGTTGACGCCGCTGCAGCAGAAGTACCCGGAAGACAAAGCGATCGCGTATATGCTCGGCACGGCGCTCTTGAGCCTGCACCGCACGGGTCTGGCGCAGATGGTTCTGGACCGCGTGCTGCGCGAGGGTGAATCGGCTGAGGCGGCGCTGCTGCTCGGCGCCAGCGAATTCGAGGCCCACGATAGCAAGGCCGCGCTGGTTCACTTCAGGCGCGCCATCCAGATCGATCCCAACCTGCCCAGCGCGCACGCATTTTATGCCCGTGCGCTGAAGGAAACAGGCGACTCGGACGGGGCGGCGGAGCAGTATCGGGAGGAGCTGAAGCTGAACCCCTACGACTACGTATCGAACCTCGATACCGTGCTGCTGCTGAAGGAGGAAGGCAAGCTGGACGAGGCGCTGGTGCATGTGGATCGAGCGCTGCGGGTGCGCCCGGGCGACGCCGGCGCCCTGTACCAGCGCGCCGCCATTCATGTGCTGCAAGCCCGGAACGAGCAGGCGCGCGCGGAGCTGGAAGGGCTGATCCAGGAGTACCCGAACTTCACCGAAGCGCACGTCTCGCTGGCGACTACGTACTACCGCCTGAAGCGGAAGGAGGACGGCGACCGCGAGCGCGGAATCGTCCGCCAGCTCCAGGAAGCGGAGCAGAAGCGGCTGGAGCAGAGCCAGAAGCAGACGCCGGCGGCTCCGGGCGCCCAGGCGCCGCCGAAGCAGTAGCCTGCATATCCCAATGGACTGGCCTTCTGGCTCGCGCTGAATCGTGCGCACCAGCGTCCGGCCACCACCATCCAGGCCGGCTGGCGGCCGATCCAGGTTCGTGGATCACGGACCTCGTCAGTGCTCATTTGGATGGTTCTCTGAACGCCCAGAAGAGTCGCATCGCTTCAGCGGTAGGGTCAAACTTGACCCTCCTGGCCCGGTCTGAGCCCACTCCCACCTGCGCTATCCAGGGTTTTGCGTCCGCACTCGCGCCGTCCGCTTGAGAAGGCCCGCTTCCACGCGGCGAGAAACTCGTGTTAGAGCTTCGCGCCCGCCCGCTGCGTTTCGTAAGCCTTGTATCTAGCTGCGTATTCTTCGTAGCCTGCGCGGCCCATCAACCCGAACGTGAAGACTTTGCCCAGTTCCACTCCGGGCTGGTCGAAGGCGTCGATGCCCAGCAGTTCGCCGCAGAACGCGGTCTGAAATTCAAACATCTGCAGCAACGCACCCAGGTGCCAGGCGTCGAGCTTATCCAGCGTGTAGGTGCAGTTGGGACGTTCGGCCGTGGTCAGCGCTGCGGCGGTGGCCAGCCGCTCCACGTCGATCAACTTGCGCAGGCTCTGTCCGGCGAGGTAATCGAAGCCCTCCAGGCCGGTCTTTTCCTTGGGGATCCGGCCCGCCGCCGCCCACTTGCCGACGGCCCAGAAGCTGTAAACTTTGTCGTTCGGCCCCTCGCGGTAAAGCTGGACCTGGGAGTGCTGGTCGGTGGCGCCCAGCGCGGCAATCGGCGTCTGGCCGGTGTGGACCAGTTTGCCTTTGCGATTGTTCGCCTTTCCGAGCGACTCGGCCCACAACTGGCGGAACCAGAAGGCGGCGCCCCACAGGCGATTGGCGTAAGGGAATGCAACCTGGATCGTTTTGCCGCGGCGAGTCCAGATGAGCCAGTGCAGCAGCGCCGATTTCAGCGCGATGTTTTCGTCGAAGTTCTCTTTCCAACACAGCGCCGTCATATCGGCGGCGCCCTTGCAGACGCCCGCGATGTCCAGCCCGGCCAAAGCCGCCGGAACGAGCCCCACGGCGGAGAGAACACTGAAGCGCCCACCCACGTTTTCGGGAATGTGGAAGGTGACGAGATCGTTCGCCGTGGCGAACTTCTTCAGGTCACCGTGGCCTTCGCTGGTCACGGCGACAATGCGCGCGGCCGCTTTCTTTGCGCCCAGCTTCGCCTTCAGCCATTCGTGCACGATGAGAAACGTGCTCATGGTCTCAGCCGTGGAGCCGGACTTGGCAATCGGCACGACGATGGTCCTGGCCGGTTTCATCGACTCGAGCGCCGACTGGATGAAGACCGGGTCGACATTGTCGAGAATCACCAGCCGCGGATTCTTCGTCGAAAATGCCGCCTGCACCGGGTGCGGACCGCGCAGGCCGCAATCGAGCGCCCACGCGCCCAGCGCGCTGCCGCCGATGCCGACGACGCAAACCGTGTCATAGGCCCCGGCGACCGATTTGGCGTAGGCCTTGACCTCGCGGATCAGCGCCGCCTGGAAGGGCAGGTGCGGGAATCCGTACTCGCCCGCATCGGCGCGCTTATGGAGACCGGCCAGCGCGGCCAGCCCCGCGGGCTGGGCCGCGGCCGCTTCTTCGGGCGTCAGCCCGTGCTTCGCGCCGACCATCGCGGCGGAGAGATTGGTGGGATCGAAATGAATGGCCATGATGTGGTGTGAGGCGCCGCCGGCAGGGCGTACGCCCGATATGGACAGGATAGCGTGGTTCGCGCCCGCGGGCGCGCTGCCGGCGCGCGGGCGCTCCGTGCGGTGGAACGCCGGTGCGCGCGCGGGAACTCACCGTGAATCCACCGCGCGCGGACCGCGATTTGGCGGTGATTTTGCGGTAATTTCACCGTGCAGACGCGGTGATTCGCCATGAAATCACGGCTCGCGCACGGTGTCTTGGCGCTGAATTCGCCGCATTTTGCAGGTCGATGGGAGCTATTAATCGGCGTCGTAGCCGGGCCGGAGGATGAGGAAAGTCTGCGAAATCATGTCCTGCATCGAGTAGCCTTCCTGGTTGACGACGGTCCAGAAGGCGCCTACTAGCCCGCCAATGGTCAGCCAGCCGGCCAGTGCTCGAACGATGCGCTGTCCGATGGTGGGGCGGCGGCCGTCCATGCTGACGATCTCGAGGCCGTAGCATTGCAAACCGACGGTGGGTTGCTCGAAGACCGCCCACAGCGCCTTGTAGCACAGGCTCAGGGCAACCGGCGCGGCGACCAGAAAGTACCACGGAACGGCGCGCAAGTCGTCCCATGTGAAGCTCTCGCGGGAAGCGCGGAAGGCGACGAAAACCGCCGCTGCGAACATGAGACTCAGCACGCCGACGATGATCGAATCCACGAGCAGAGAATAGAGGCGCAGGCGTATAGGAGCCGCGGACAAGCCTTTGGCCGGCTGCAGAACTTTGGAGAAGGGCTTGTGCGACTGCGGCATGCCGAAATCGAAGGCCGATTGCGATTCATCCGCCGCCGGGCGGCGTGGCGCGCGCCGGCTAGCTGCAAACAGCGGATCGTGCGGCGCAATCGCGCTATCGGTTGCGGAAGGAGTTCGGGGAGCCCCGGGTGAGGGCGGCGCGGAGGTCTGAGGCCGGGAGAAATCCGGTGGCGGGGCAGTGTACGCGGAGGGCTGAGGCGCCCCGGGATTTGTAACCGGCATAGCGACGACTTTGCCGCTGGGTGCATGTCCAAATAGAATGCGCTGCGAAGGGCGTTGATGGGGCTGGAAACCGGGGTTGGAATGAACCCCGAAGCCGCGCGGCGCGCGCTGCAGGCCGCCGGGCTCACGCAGCGGGTCGAATTGCGGGACGGCGGCCGTTCGGACTACGCGCGAGTGCGACGAGAGCCGGGCTTGGCAGCGCTGGCAACGCTCGGCTCCGGATGGATTATCGGCCTGACATGAACCGCACTGCATCGACATGCCTCCGTGATCTGCCATCTGTTGCGACCGATTCTTGGAACGTGCTAGGTTTGTCGTTTGATCGACTTTTCAGCGCCGGGCACTATCCGTCGTCTTCTTGTTCGTAACATAATCCCTAGAAAATGTCACTTTATTTCTTCAATTTGGCGGCGGTGGCAATTCTGCCGCTACAAATTGTGGTGGTTATGTTTTATAGGCGCAAGTCTTGTGGCTCCCGTACAGGCGCAAACCTATCAGGGCGGCATGTTCATCCCCGCGCCGTTCGAGGTCGAACGGCCCAAGCCGCAGCAGCAGCTTCCACAGAAGATTCATAAACACCGGGACAACGAGCCGGCAACGGGTGAGACACTGTATCGCGCGGATTATGAGGAGCGGGCCGGCAGCGTGTATATCCTGCGCGGCAATGCGGAAGTGGAAAAACCAGAGTGCCTTCTGAAGGCCGATGAAATCCACTACGACGAGGATTCGGGTCTGGCGGAGGCACGCGGAAACGTCCATTACATCAACTTCGACAGCCAGGATGAGTTGTTCGCCGACCGGGCGGATTATGACATGGTGGCCGAGCGGGGTACGTTCTACGTAGTGTCGGGCTCGGCGCCCGGGCATGCGGTTCAACGCCTGGGGCTGCTCACAACCACGGAGCCTATCCGCTTCAAGGGGGACTGGGCGGAACGGATCGAAGACCGCTACATTCTCTATCAGGGCACGCTGACCAACTGTCCGCCGGGGACCTCATGGTGGCAGTTGATTTCGAAGCGCATGGTGATCTATCCGGACGATCACGCGCTGGCCTACAAGGCGCTGCTGCGGCTGCACGGCATCCCCGTTTTCTGGGCGCCCGCATTCTACAAGTCATTGGACAAAGAAGACCGCAGGAGCGGGTTCCTGACGCCGAACATCGGCAACAGCAGCACGCGCGGGCAAATGATTGGCGTGGGTTTTTTCTGGGCGATCAACCGCAGTTACCAGATGATGTACCGGCCGCAGTATTACACCGTACGCGGCTTCGCGCACACCGTCGATTTCGCAGGCAGGCCGAACGAACATACGAAATTCAACGCCTATTTCTATGGCGTGGACGACAAAGGACTGCCTGAGCCGGGCGGGACGCGGCTGAAGCAGGGCGGGTACATGGCAAGCGTCAGCGGGCAGGCGGACCAGTTGGGAGACGGCTGGTACGCGCGGGGCATCGTGAATTACCTGAGCAGTTACACATTTCGCCAGGCGTTCACGGAGAGTTTCAACGAGGCGGTCTTTTCTGAGGTCAACAGCCTCGTGTATGCCGGCAAAGACTGGAAGAGCTACGATCTGGCGGTATTCGGCGAGAACCAACAGAACTTCAACAGCACTACGCCCGGGGACGAAATCACAATCCGCCATCTGCCGGAGGTGTCGCTGCGCGACCGTGACACCGAAATTGTGGACGGACCGATCCCGCTGTGGTTTTCTTTTAACGCGACCGGTGGACTGCTGAGCCGGGAGGAGCCGCTGTTTCAGACCCGGCCGTTCGTCGACCGGTTGGATTTCCGGCCGCGACTCTCCACGTCGTTTCACTGGAAAGGGATTGACATTCTGCCTTCCTTCGCGCTGGAAGAGACCTCCTACGGCGAGGGCATGCAGAACAACAATGTCGTCGCACAACGGTATCTGCGTTCGAGCCGGGAATTCGACTTGGATGTCATTTTCCCTTCGCTGTACCGCATTTACAACGCGCCCAAGTGGATGGGCTCGAAGTTGAAGCACTCGATCGAGCCGCGGTTCGAATTCAAGAACATCAGCGGCGTGAACGATTTCAACCGCGTGATGCTGTTCGACGAGAGCGACCTGGTGGCGGACACGACGCAGGCCAGCGCCTCGATTGTGAACCGCCTCTGGACCAAGACGGCGTCGGGCGAGGTGCGCGACTTTGTGAGCTGGGAGGTCGGGGCGGAACATTACTTCGATCCTACGTTTGGCGGCGCAGCGGTCCAAGGCATCCGCGACATCGTGGAAAGCACGTCGGAATTCGGCGCGTACACGTTTATGCAAGGGCCGCGCGGATGGTCGCCGCTCAGCTCGGCGCTGCGGGTGCAGCCGCTGTCGCATGTGGGCTTCGAGTGGCGGACGGACTATGACCCGCTGCGGCGCATGGTGATCGACAGTTCGGTGACGGCCGACTCGCGCTTCGACAACATTTTCTTCTCTGTCGGGTCGATGCAGGTCGGCTGCATGCTCTACCAGCCGCTGTCGTATTACGGCATCAATCCGTGTCTCGGGGCGCCGACGCCGACCCAGGCGCTGTCGCCTCCGTCGAACCAGTTTCGCGGACTGGTGGGCTTCGGTAGAGCCGACAAACGCGGTTGGAACGCGGCTTTTCTAGGGGTCTACGATTACCGCGTGGGTCTTCTGGATTACGGCAACGTGCAGGTGACCTACAACGCCGGCTGCTGTGCGTTCAACGTGCAGTTCAGGCGCTGGAACTTCGGGACTAGAGACGAGAAGGAGTATAAATTCTCGTTCGTCATCGCCAACATCGGCAGCGTGGGCTCGCTGCGGCGTCAGGACCGGCTGTTCTAATCTGCATCCCGCACCAACATGCGGGTGCACCGGCGCACCGGGCTAGGTTTGGTGATCGTTATCCTCGAGCAAGCAGGCGAGTCGCTCTTCGAGCGCGGCCAGTCGCGGACGCAGATCCGTTTTGGGAGTCTCGGCGGCGTCTGGTTGGCGCTCCGTGCTGGGCGCCTGTTCGCGCAACTCCTCCACGCGCCGCTCAGCCTGCTCTCCGCGCAGCTTGAGAGAGAGCGCGCGCTTCTCCAGATCCGCGGCGCGGCGTTCGAGCGAGCGCAGCTTGTCAGCCAGGTGCAGGGCCGTGAGGACGGCGACGCGGGAGGGATCGTCGGTGCGGGCGCGGTCGGCGATCCGGTTCATCAGTTCGTCGACGCCGGCGGCGAGAGCCTCCGTTTCGGCAACGTCACCGGTCGTGCGCACAGTGTACGCCTGCTTAAAAATGGTGACTCGGACTGCCCGTTTTGCGGATTCCCCGGTGTCCACGGATCTCAGGACTCCTGACTCTGTTCGAAGAGTCCCAGGCGGTCGATCTGCTCGAGGAGACCGCGAACGCGGGTGGCCGCATCCTGCTGCTTGGCGCGCATGGCGGCCATCTCATCCTGCAATCGCAAGACTTCGCCTCTCAATGCCTGAACCTGGGCGGAGGCCGCATCCCGTTCGTCACGGGCGGTTCCGAGTTCCTTTTCCAACTGCTCGCAGCGCCCGTGAAGGCTCTCCAGCAGTTTCGGCAACTGAGCGACGCGGGCTTCGAGGCGCGCAATCAGGGTCTCTTCGTCATCCAGCAACGGTAACATCGCTTTGGGTCTCAGGATGAGACTATCGCGGATTTGGCCCGCTCCACAAGCGACGTGAACGCGGCGGGCTCGTTAGCGGCCAGATCAGCCAGGATTTTTCGGTTCAAACCGATCGCCGCGAGCTTCATGCCATTGATGAATTTCGAATAGCTGATGCCGTTCAGCCGGCAGCCGGCGTTGATGCGCACGATGAACAGACGCCGAAAATCGCGCTTCTTGCGTTTGCGGCCCACATAGCCGTAGCGCAGCGCCTTTTCGACCGCCTCCTGCGCGGAGCGGTACAGCTTGCTCTTGGTTAGGAAATAACCCTTGGCGAGGGCTAGTGTTTTTTTCCGGGAATCCCGGCGATTGGTGGATCTTTTAACTCTCGGCACGTTTCTTCTCCTTGAAAAACTTCACTCACAGCGGTTTCCGCTTGGATTCCGCTTTCTGGCGGCGGCTCGGGCACGTGCAAAAGCGCCGGCGCGCACGCCTGATGGATATTCGTTCAGTACGGGAGCATTCGTCGCAGCTTGGCCTGGTCGGTTTCGTCGGCGACGACGCCCTGGCCCAGGTTTCGCTTGCGGCTGGTGGTCTTACAGCTCAGCAGGTGGCGCGCGTACGCCTTGTGGCGCATGATCTTGCCGGTGCCGGTCTTCTTGAACCGCTTCTTGGCCCCGGTGTGGGTCTTCAGTTTGGGCATATTCTGTCCTTGGAAAGGCCACGGGTTTCGGCCGTGGTCATGATGTTCTTATTCAGGTTATCACAGTGAAACGTAAGAACTGAACTCGGCTGCCGGCAATGGTCTCCCGCGCGCGTCGCGCGTCGAAGGCCGGTCGTTGCCGTTCAGGAGTTCAGGTGCGTATTAGTGCGCGCGATGGCTTCGTCGATCTCGGCGGTGCTCTTGTAGCCGATGGTGACGGCGTCGACCGTGCCCAACCGCATCACGAATCGCACCGAGGCGTCGCGCTGCTCGGGCGTGGAGAATGCGCCTTCGCCCATGATCTTCATTCCGATGATGCCGGTGCCCTGCGCGTGGATCTTCTGGAGATGCCCGACCACCTCGGGCACGTCGCCGGTGCCATCCTCGGTGCCGCGCAGGTTGTCCATGCGCACCCCGGCGTTGTTGATGCGGTTCAGCGACACGTCCAGCCACTTCTGGTCGGGAAACGTCCGAATCGGCACCAGCCCGTGGCAGGAGGCGCCGTGGGCGCGGATGATCCGCTTTTGTTTCGCTTCGTCAAAGACATCGCGGGCCGGCTTGAACGTCTCCGCCCAGTCGTTGGTGCGCACGCAATGCAGCAGCAAGACGTCAAAGTAGTCGGTGTTCAGCTCCTTGCGATAGCGATCGATCACGGTCATCGGATCGTCAGTCTGCTGCAGGCGGTATTTCGTCATTAGCCGGTAGCTATCGCGCGGAATGCCGGCCAGCGCAATGCGCAGCATGTCGTGCATGCCGGCGTAGTTCTGCGCCGTCTCGAAGAAGCGAATGCCGTGGTCGTAGGCATAGCGGACCAGGCGCGTGAACTGCTCCTGGCCGAGCTCGCGCTGCACTTTGCCGCCGAACGTGCCCGTGCCAAAGGCCAGGCGCGTCACCTGGACGCCCGAATTGCCGAGCGGCACCCAGTCGGTAGCGGAGCGTTTGGCGAGTTTTGCCGGAGCGGCGGTTGCGGCGTTCAGGCCGGCGTTGAAAACAGCTCCGCCCGTGGCGATGGAGGCGGCCGCTGCGGCTGCCGTCTTCAGAAAACTACGACGGTTGAAAGTGGACATGGATTTCAGCCTCTCTGAGTCGCGATAGCAAAAAAGATAACACAACAGCGGCGCGCCGCGGTGGCGCCGGGGGCTGCTTCACCATCACCGCAGCGCGGAGCGATGGTATAGAGTGTTTATGTTCGGTCATCCCCTGGGGATCAACAAATCGTGAGGTCTAGAGAACGAATATGCGCAAACTGAAAGCAGCAGTCATCGGAGCCGGCTTCATGGGCCGGACTCACGTCGAGGCCCTGCGCCGGCTGGGCTTCGTCGACGTGGTGGCCGTGGCCGCCATCAGCGACGAGGAAGCCAAGAAGTTCGCGGCCGGCGCCTACATCGATTGGGCCACCGCGGACGTCGACTCGATTCTGGCCGACAAGAGCATCGACGGCGTCCACATCTGTACGCCCAACGCGCTGCATGCCCCGATCGCGATGAAGGCGCTGAAGGCCGGCAAGCACGTATTGAGCGAGAAGCCGCTGGCGATGTCCGCCGCCGAAGCGAAGAAGATGCTCGAGCTGGCGGAGAAGAAAAATCTGTGCCACGCTACCAACCACAACCTGCGCTACTACCCGCTGACGCAGCAGATCCGCCGCATGATCGAAAACGGCGAGCTGGGCGAGATCCTCGTCGTGCAGGGCACGTACTCGCAGGACTGGCTGCTTTACGATACCGATTTCAACTGGCGCATTCTGCGCAAAGACAACGGCCCGCTGCGCGCGGTGGGCGATATCGGCTCGCATTGGATGGACATGATCCAGCATGTGACCGGACTGCCGATCACCGCGCTGTGCGCCGACCTTGCGATCATGCACAAGACGCGCAAACAGCCCCTGGTGGCGATTGAAACGTTCGCCGGCAAGACGCTGCAGCCCGCCGATTATAAGGAGATTAAGATCGATACCGAGGACTACGGCGGCGTGCTGCTCCATCTGGGCGCGCGCGCGCGGGGCGCGTTCACGGTCAGCCAGGTTTCGGCCGGTTGCAAGAACCGCTTCGAATTCATGGTCTCGGGAACGAAGGCCAGCGTGAGTTGGAACCAGGAGCAGCCTAATCACATGTGGGTGGGCTACCGCAACGAGCCGAACCGCATCATTCAGAAGGATGGGTCGCTGATGGATCCGCGGGCCGCGGCGTATGCCGATTACCCGGGCGGCCACGCCGAGGGCTACCCGGATGCGCACAAACAGCTCTTCAAGCGCTTCTGGTCGCGCATCGCCGATCCGAGCCTGCCGATCGAGTACCCGACCTTCGCCGACGGCCTGCGCGGCATGCTGTTGCTCGAGAAGGTGATCGAGAGCGACAAGAAGCGCGGCTGGGTGAACACCGGACTGAGCGTGAAAAAGCCGGCCAAGAAAGCGGCCAAATAGGCGCGGGGCCTGCCCGCCCGCGCGTGGTCGCACAAACGCAACGTCCGGGGATCAACTGAGACAGTGGGGCTCGTCCGCGACAGGACGCGCCCCCAGCATCTTCACGTCCACCTCGCACTCGAGCCCGATCCAGCCGAACGCCGGCTCGTCGCCCGGGGCCACGCTGAAGGACAGGAAGTCGTACGCCCAATCGCAGATGACATACTTGTCCAGCCTGCCGTCAGAGACTGCCAGGGTAAGGCCGTACGTGGCTGGGGCGAGGCGCGGCATGGTCCACACGAATTCCACGCTCATGTGGTCGCCCGCGACGAGCGGCGGCATCTGGAAGCCTTCGCGCGAAGTGTTCGAGCTGAATACGCAACGCCCCTGCCCATCGCGCACCATGAACCCGGCTATCGGCGCAGCGAGCGGCTGGTGAACTCGGAAGCTGACGCGGACGGTGACGATGTCGCCGTGCCGCAGGACGGGCTGCTGGCACGTCTGCTGCGGTCCGGTCTCCAGCAGGAATGTGGCGCCGCTGATGGTCACGCGGCCGTCGCCGAAGCGGTGGCCTGAAAACGCGGCCGGCGGAGCGAGATCCGGCGCGATGAATGGGGCTCGCACCGTCTGTGCCGCCGCTTCGCTGGCGATCATCGCGGCATCGCGCGCGGTCATGCTGGCCAGGTATTGCCCGACCACGCCATCGGTCGTCCCCAGCGCCTGCACCGAACCCTGCTCGAGCCACAGGCAGCGGTCGCTGATGGCCCGCACATCTTCCGAGGAGTGGGAGACGAACAGGATGCTCAACCCGCGCTCCCGCATTTCGTGGATGCGGTGCATGCAGCGCTGGCGAAACGCGATGTCGCCGACGGCCAGCGCCTCGTCCACCAGCAGGATGTCGGCATCGACGTGGATTGATACCGCGAACGCGAGCCGCATCAGCATGCCGCTCGAATAGGTCTTTACGGGTTGGTTGAGGAAGTCGCCAATGTCGGCGAAGGCGACGATCTGCTCGAAGCGCTCCGCCGTCTGTCTGGCGCTGAGCCCGTGCAATGAGGCCGAAAGCTGAACGTTCTGGCGCCCGGTGAATTCGGGATTGAATCCGGAACCGAGTTCCAGCAGGCCGGCCATCCGGCCGTTCGCCTCCACGCTGCCCTCTGTCGGTCGCAGGATGCCGGCGGCGATCTGCAGCAGCGTGCTCTTGCCCGACCCGTTCGCTCCGACGATGCCCAGCGACTCGCCGCGCCGGAGTTCGAAACTCACGTCGCGCAGCGCCCAGAACAGCTTCGACTCGCCGCGGAACAGGGCGGGGAACAGCGCGCGCAGCCGGGCCGACGGTTTCTCATCCACCGGGTAGGCCTTCGAGACATGGCTCAGGCGCAGCAGCAGGTCGTGGCCCGAACCGGCCGGCTCAGCGGGCACGGCGGCGATCCCCGTCCGACGATTCAGAATGTCTGCGCATGCTCATTTCCATGCGGCCACCACCACGCGCTTGCCGCGCGCGTGCTGCTCGTAAGCGCCCTCGGCGGGGGCTATGAACTCCACCCGGCGGAACCCGGCGTGCCGCAGCATCGCCTCCAGCGCGCGCGGCGAGGGACACGTGACCAGCGGCGCGACGCCCGTTTCGCGGTTGCCCGCGTTGAACTCGCCGCTTTCGTCGATCAACGCGAGAATGCCCTGGTAGGGCCGCGTCCACTGGCGTGAACCCCACTCCGTGACGCCCTCCAGCTCATCCACCACCTGGGTTTCGACGATGCACAACTCGCCCGTCACCGCGCTGACCTGCCGCAGGCACAGCATCGGGTCCATCACGTGATACAGCACGCCCAGCAATAGCGTCAGCGGATACACCGGTTGTTCCGCGGCCAGATTCTCGACCCGGCCCGCCACGAATTCCAGGTTGGCGAGACCCGTGGCCGCGGCCACGAACTGCGCCCGGCGCAGATTCTCCTCCCGCGGTTCGAGTCCCACCACGCGGCGCGCGCCCAGCCGCGCCACAGCCAGCGCGTAGTAGCCTTCGTGGCACCCGATGTCCAGGCAGTCGATCATGCCGATGCGCTGGCCGAAGTGCGCGCGCACGACGCGCTCTACCATCTCCAGTCGCGTCAGGAATATCCCGCTGACCGACGCCGGCACGGCCGATTTCGTCGTCAGCCCGCGGCCCAGGTCCAAAGAGTAGAACCAGGGCGACAATTTCTCGATGCCACGCCGGACGTCATCCTCGCTCAGCGGCGGCTGGACCCGAATGGAAGACTGCATGCCGATCTTCTATTTTAGGCGAAGGCAGGGAACCGACGTTTCCTGTTGTTCATGTTTTAGACGTTGTTCTGGTTAGCTTTTGAATGCTAGTAGGTTTAGGTGATTGAATTCCTACCTTAAAGTATGTGAAAACAACCCCAATGAGGGACGCAAGGGCTGGCGCACACCGTGTGCTCTGTCGCGATCGCTAACGAGGGGAACTGGGGCATGCATCGAACTGGGAAGCTGACCGCGGCGGCGTTCGCGATTCTGATTGTCAACAGCCTGTACCTCTGGTCCACGGCGCAGGCCTCCGTCTTTTACATCGGGAACATTTTGCTGCATTTTGTTCTGGGCCTCGGTCTGCTCGCGGCGTTCCTGTGGCTGCTGCTGCGCTCGGGAGAAGTGCGCCGTGCCATGCGCTGGGCTGGTCCGGTGCTGCTGGCCAGCGCCATTCTGGGCGGATTCTTGTTGTGGAAGGGCGCCATCACGGCGAACCACGCCGCGCTCGTGGCGCACATTGCCTCCGGTTTTCTGGGGGCGTTGCTGGCCGCCGCCGCACTTCACTCGAAGCGCTTCTGGGCTGTGACCGGGCTGGCGGCGGTTCTATGCGCCGCCTATGCCGGCTACCTGCGGCTGCATCCCTGGGCGCCGTCGGAAGTCGAAAACCCGACGCTCGTGCCGACCTCCATGCAGGAGGAGGGCGCCGGCTCGCAATCGCCCTTCTGGCCCTCTTCGGCGCAGACCAGCACGGGCCGGCTGATCCCGTCGAAGTTCTTCATGGACTCGAAGCGCTGCGGCGAGTGTCACAAGGAGATCTACGCCCAATGGAACTCTTCGATGCACCACTTCGCCTCGTTCAACAACCAGTTTTACCGGAGGTCGATCGAGTACATGCAGGACGTCAGCGGAACCCACGGCTCGAAGTGGTGCGCCGGCTGTCACGATCACGCGATGCTGTTCAGCGGCCGCTTCGAGCGGCCCGCGCGCGAGCAGATGGACACGCCCGAGGCGCAGAACGGCCTGGGCTGTGTCTCCTGCCATTCGATCGGCGCAGTCCACGGCAGCATGGGCAACGGCGGCTTTTCGATCGAATACCCCGAATTGCACGAATTGGTCGCGAGCACCAATCCGGCAGTGCGCTGGGTGCACGACTTCGTAACAACACGAGCGCCCGAACCGCATCGCCGCACGTTTTTGAAACCCTTCATGCGCAACTCGTCCGAGTTCTGCTCGGCCTGTCACAAAGTGCATCTCGACGTGCCGGTGAACAACTACCGCTGGACCCGCGGCTTCAACGAGTACGACAACTGGCAGGCCTCCGGCGTTTCGGGCCAGGGCGCGCGCTCGTTCTACTATCCCGACAAACCGCTGGCCTGCGGCGGTTGCCACATGCCCTTGGTGCCCTCCACGGATCCCGCGGCGCACGATGGCATGGTCCACAGCCATCGCTTCGCCGCCGCCAACACGGCTGTGCCAACCGCCAACCAGGATGAGACGCAGTTGAAGGCTGTCGAGGGGTTCCTCCAGTCGGGTTTCATCACGGTGGACATCTTCGCGGCGCAGCCCGCGGAAACCGCCCCGGGCCTGCAGATGCAGCGGCGCGCGGCCGCCGAGAACCCGCAGCAGGCGATGACCTCCTTCGCGGTCGGGGAAGAGGCCGAAACAACAGGCCAGTTCTTCCTGCGGGAGATCACGAAATTGGCGGCGCCGCTGGACCAGGCGGGCACGAAGTTTCAACCAGGCTCCACGGCGCGCGTCGACGTGGTCGTGCGCACGCGCAAGATCGGCCACTTCTTTCCCGGCGGAACGGTCGACGCGTTCGATGTCTGGCTGGAACTCGAGGGACGCGATGCGACGGGCAAGGTGATTTTCTGGAGCGGGAAAGTCGAAGACAACGGAAAGGGGCCTGTCGAGAAGGGCGCGCATTTCTATAAGTCGTTCCAGCTCGACGGGGATGGCAATCCGATCAACAAGCGCAACGGCTGGGCCATGCGCAGCCTGTTGTATGTCCGGTTGATTCCGCCGGGCGCGGCCGACGTGGCGCATTATAGGGTGCGCATTCCCAAGGATGCCAAGGGTCCAATTACGCTGAAAGCGCGTCTGAATTACCGGAAATTCTCCCGCTATTTCACGCAATTCAGCTACGCCGGCGAGCCGAAACCAAACCAGGATCCAAAGCTCGTCAGCGTCCATTACGACAGCCGGGAATACGATTTCTCGCCTTCGAACATTCCGGCCAATGTGGCGGGGAAAATCAAGGGCCGGATCCCCGATCTGCCGGTGGTGACGCTGGCCCAGGCGACGGCCAGGCTGGAGCTGGGCGCGGCGCGGACCGTGCCGGAGTGGAAGCCCGTGGTGCGCCGCCAGGACCGCGAGCGGTGGAACGATTGGGGGATCGGACTGCTGTTGCAGGGCGATCTGAAAGGCGCTGAATACGCTTTCACGCGCGTCACCGAGGCGGACCCCGATTACGCCGACGGCTGGCTCAACATCGCCCGCGCGCTGATTCAGGAAGGCGAGACGGACGCCGCCAAGCCGTTTATCGAAAAGGCGCTGAAGATCAACCCCGGACTGGGGCGCGTGCACTTCTTCCAGGCTATGGCGCAGAAAGCCGACGGGGACTACGATGGCGCGCTCGCGTCGCTGGCCCGGGTCGCGGCGCTGTACCCGCGCGATCGCGTGGTGCAGAACCAGATCGGGCGCCTGCACTTCCTCAAACGCGAATTTGCCCAGGCTGTCGAAGCTTTCGAGCGCGTTCTGGCCATCGATCCCGAGGACCTTCAGGCGCACTACAACCTGATGCTGTGTTACCGCGGCCTGGGAGACAACCTCAAGAGGAAGCGCGAGGAGGTCCTGTTCCGCCGCTTCAAAGCCGACGAGTCGTCCCAAACGATCACCGCCAAGCTGCGCGCCCTGAGTCCGGAAGACAACAACGAACGCCAGCAGATCCACGAACACGAAAGCATCAAACTGCCATGAGGAAACTCATTCTCGCGGGTCTGGCCTGCGCCGCCGCCTGGTCGCAGGGGCGATTCACCGACGTGACCAAATCCGCAGGCATCCAGTTCGTTCACAACGCCGGCAAGGCGGGCAAGAAGTGGTTGCCCGAGACGATGGGTGCGGGCGTGGCGTTTGTCGACCTCAATGGCGACGGCCTGCCGGACATCGTCCTGGTCAACGGTAAGGACTGGACGCCGAAGGGGCGGCGTTCCCTGCCGGGCGTGTACCGGAACAACGGCGATGGCACGTTCACCAACGTGACTGCCGGCAGCGGCCTGGACGTCGAAATGTACGGCATCGGCATCGCCGTCGGCGACTACGATAATGACGGCAAGCCCGACATCTACATCACCGCGCTTGAGGGCGACCGGCTGTTCCACAACGAGGGTAACTTCAAGTTCCGCGACGTCACCGCCGCGAGCGGCATCCGCAACGCCGCCTTCGGCACATCCGCGGCGTGGTTCGATTACGACCGCGACGGCAAGCTCGATCTCTTCGTCGCCAACTATGTGCAGTGGACGCCGGCGGGCGACCTGTGGTGCTCGCTCGACGCCGTCAGCAAGAGCTACTGCACGCCCGAATCGTACAAAGGCCAGTCCAGCCGCCTGTTCCACAACCTCGGCAACGGCAGGTTCGAAGACGTCACCATGAAGGCCAAGCTCTTCGATCCGACGTCCAAGTCGCTCGGCGTGGCGATCCTCGACTACAACAACGACGGCTGGCCGGACATCTTCGTCGCCAACGACACCCAGCCCAACAAGCTCTACCGCAACCTGCAGAACGGGACCTTCGCCGAGGAGGCGCTCTCGGCGGGCGTGGCCTTCGGCGAGGATGGCGTGGCGCGCGGCGCCATGGGCGTGGACGCGTCCGATTATGACGGCTCGGGGCGCGCGCACCTGCTGGTCGGCAACTTCACCAACCAGATGCTGAGCCTCTATCGCAACGAAGGCAACGGCCTGTTTGTAGATGAAGCGCCGCGCTCGGCGCTCGGCCGCGCCTCGCTGCTCACGCTCTCTTTCGGCGTCTTCTTTTTCGACTACGATCTGGACGGCTGGCCCGACATCTTCTGCGCCAACGGCCACATCGACGAGGAAATTGGCCGTGTGCAGCCGAGAGTCAAGTACGCCGAGCCGCCGCTGTTGTTTCACAACCTCGGTAAGGGCCGTTTCGAGGACGTGAGCGCGAAAGTCGGCCCTGAATTGGCGCGGCCGATCGTGGCGCGCGGCGCGGCCTATGCGGACTATAACGGGGACGGGGCGCTGGACCTGATCGTTACGACCAACAACGGGCCAGCCTATCTGTTCCGCAACGACGGCAACACCAACGGCAACCATTGGCTGCGCGTCCGGCTGCAAGGGACGAAGTCCAACCGTGACGGTATCGGCGCCGTGGTACGCCTGAAGACGCCCTCACACTCGCAATGGCAGACCGTGCACTCGGGCTCCAGCTACGCCTCGCAGAGCGAGCTGGTGCTGACTTTCGGCCTGGGCCGGGATACCCAGATCCAATCGCTCGCAGTGGAATGGCCGAGCGGTCTGAAGGAGACGGTCCACAACGTGCGCATCGACAGGTCGAACCTGATCACGGAGGGGACCGGGACGGCTACAGTGAAATAGTAGTCATGACTCCCCAACTCGAACTGGCCGCCATTACCGACGAGTTTTCGCCGGCACTTGAGACAGCGCTTGAAGCCATGTCCGCTATCGGCATGACAGGCGTCGAGCTGCGCGTTGTCTGGGGCAACAACATCCTGGACCTCTCGGACGCCGAGGTCGCGCGCGCCATGGACCTCGTCCGTTCACACGGGATGCGCGTCCTCTCGATTGCGTCGCCGTTGCTCAAGTGCGTGTTGCCCGGCGCCGGCGACGTGGATACGCGTTTCCAGCAGGACAGCTTCAACTCCGCCCACACCTTCGCCGACCAGCCGCGGCTGGCGGAGCGGGCGCTCCGGCTGTGCGAGCTCACCGGGGCCGGAATCGTGCGCGTCTTCTCCTACTGGCGCACGGTCGAGCCCGCCCGGTGCCACGCGACGATCTGCCAGGCTTTGAGCGAACTGGCCCGCCAGGCCGCGCCGCAGGGCGTCATTATTGGCCTCGAGAACGAGCACGCCTGCAACATCGGCACGGCGGCTGAAGCCGTCAAGGTTTTGAACGATGTGCCCGACGCCAACCTGCAACTCGTCTGGGACCCGGCCAACATGCTCGTCGGTGGCGAGGAGCCATTTCCCGGGGGCTATGCCCTGCTTCCTAAGGCGCGCATCGCCCACGTTCACGCCAAGGATTGCCACATGCAAGGACACACTCCGGTGTGGGGCCCATTAGGCACCCGCGATGTCGATTGGAAAGGGCAGATCGCGGCGCTGCTGGCCGACGGTTACCGCGGCGCGGTCAGCCTGGAAACCCACTGGAGCGGACCCGGCGGCGACAAGCTGCTGGGCAGCATCATCTGCGGCTGGAACCTGCGCGGTCTGCTGGCTGCGTAGACCTCTTGTTGTAATTCCCCGGTAGGGTCGAGGCTGAGGGAATGAGACGCGGCAGGATCATTCTGGTGATCGCGCTCTTGATGACTCTGGCCTGAGACCGCGTCAAGTGCCGGCGTTTCGGCTGGGGCGCAGACTGGAGCGCGGATCTGGGAGCGCCGTGGAGATAATACGAGCAACGCGCAGAGGCCGGCGCTCTCGATGGGCGATTATTGAGGCGCAATCGGCAGCGGGACAGGCAGTGAGACCCGGCCATCATAGGTCACGGTTAACGGCAGGCTTCCTGCCGCCGGGACCGTGGTTTGTGGATTCAGTTGGAAACCCACCGTAGCTGTGTCCTTGCTGTTGTTCTGCTGAACGAACGTGACGGTTTGCGCCACGCCGCCGACACTCACCGTGATGGCAGAGACATCCATCGGCGCGAGGCTGTCCGCAAGGCTCAGAACCGTCAGCGAAACACTGTCGCCGGGAAACGCGGGATTGGCCTCCGAGTACACCAGGCCACTGGACGCCGCGGCCGCCTGGAGAATGTTGGGCCAATTGGGGGCGCCCACAACGAACAGAATCGGCGCCAGAGCCGTGCCGCGATAGCTGACCTTCACGAGGACCGGTCCCGGCGTCAGATTCGCGGGCGCATACAGGAACAGGACCGGACCGGAGATGTAGAAGAAAACGAATGCCCCTTCGTCACCGTTGGGTCCGCTGATCGTCACACTGAAGTCGCCTGAAGTTGCGAAGGGCGGGACGCCAGCGACGCAGAGAACGAATACGCCGCCAGGTTCAAAGGTATTCTCAAAGGCGGAAACCACCATCGGCGCCTCCGGCTCCGGCGCGGTCACTTGAAAACCGGCCGGAATCTCCAGAAACTGGAGGCCCGAGGAGAGGGTCACGGTCGTTGGACCCTGCTGTGCGACTTTCGAGATGTCGACCTGCGCCACGGCGTGCTGCGGAGTTATCATCCACATATTCCGCACCAGCATGTCGCTGCTGCCGAAGCCGAATTGCAGATTGGCTGCGGCGAAGTTGACGTTGGCACCCGTGATGTCCAACAACAGCTGCGATCCGGCCGGCGCGGAAGCGGGCGTCAACTGAATGGCGGGCGGCTGGCCCGCGGCGTAGGCATACAGCGGCGGAGGGGCTGCGGGCGCAAAGAAGTTAGAGTCCAGCCCGCCCGGGTTGACAGCGATCACCGCGGCGTTCGCTCCCGGCAGCGCCGGCGGCGGCACCACCGTCAACTGGCCGTTCGCCGCCTGCTGCACAGCCGCCGCCGCACCGTCGAATAGAATCCGCGTCCCGGGGCCGATCCCGGAGCCGGCGACATTCGCCGTGCCATCGCTGTTCTGCTGGACGGCGGTGATAGCCGGAGGAGCGGCGGCGGCCAGGCTGATCGCCGACGGTACGATTTCCATCTCTCCGGCCTGGCTCAGAATCAGGTGTCTCGGGCCGGGCGTGGATTGAGCAGCGGTCGACACCTGGAACTGCAGGAACCCGGCGGCGTATGTGTATGCCGCCACGGAAGACTGGATCATGTCCGGCGCGCCCAGAACCGTAGCGCTCAAACCTGGAGCCGGACTGACACCGTCGGAGGCGAAAAGCCCGTCCCCGGTGACAACCGCCGTCCCCGGGGCGCTGCCGAGGAGGAACGTCGCCGGCTTGGCCGTGTCGTAAGCCTGCGCGATCTGGTTCCACAGGAAAGTGTAGGTTTGGACCCCGTAGATGTTCACGCTCGCGCGCGGCGTCACGGCGAAATTCACGCCCGATGTGGCGTTGCCCGCGCTCACCACGACGGGATCGCCGGGCGAAGTTGTCCCGCTCTGGAAGATCGTGTTGAACGGCGGGCCCATCTGGATGGCGCCCATGCTGCCGATAGGCGGAGTCAGGTCGCCCGAATAGGATTCCCCGGCCAGCGACGGCGGCACCGGATGCACGTACACCTGGTAGGAGCCCGCGCTCAGGCCGTCAATCTCGTACGTCCCGTCGGGATTAGTCAGCGTGCTGACCGCGTCGCCGCCGGGCGTGAGCGCCACCACGGAAGCCAGCGCCACGCCGCTCCCGTTCATCGTCACCTGGCCCGTGATGGAGCCGTACAGGCCAGCCCAGTCCGGCGTCGGATAAAGTATGGAAATCGCGGCAATGTCATCTGCCCCGAGCGGATGGGCCTTGGTCATCGCCCGGGTGATTTCGGTCGACATCGCGCTTGAGGTCCAGGTATGCTGCAGACCGAGGGTGTGCCCGAATTCATGGACCAGCGTCAGGAACAAGCGGTCGCTCCACGAAGGGCCGATGCCGGTCGAGGATGTGCCGGGTGAGCGCAGGTCCGGCCCGATCACCATCGAGGATTGGAGGATTGGCACCAACTGCTGGCCATTGGCCAGGGTCGTGATTTGCCCGGTCGTGATCGGACCGGCCATTGCAATCACACCCGGCGGCACCTCGTCGAAGCTCACCACCACGGCTGGAGACGCCATGGTGACGTTCGGCGTGGCCATGCCGCCGAATTGAAAGCGGAAGGTCGAGGTGGGCACCGCGTTCCACACTTCGGAGGCGGCCCGAATCTGGCTGACGACCGAGACGAACGTGTCACCGGAACCCAGTTGAAGATTCGACGGCGGGTCCACGATCAGGAATGGCACTACGCCGCCGTGCAGGCTTTCCACCTGGAATCGCTCGAAGATTGGCGTGTACGGCGCCCCGCTGCCGGCGTAGTGGACGAAGTGATAGTTGGCTGGGGCCAGTCCCGCTGTGAAAACGGCGAGTGCGGCAATCGCGATGCCCCGTCTGGTCATATCCCGACCAGCCTTCGCCGAACCGGCGCGAGATCGTGCGTGCGGCTCGATTTCATCACTGCCCCGCCTGCCGCGCCGCCTTGACCTGCAGATCTTTCCACCTCAGGGTGAGGCCGTGATCGGGCTCGCGGCCGTCGGCGCCGAACACCTCCGTGCTGATTGCCCGGCGCCTCAGCACGACCTCACCTGAGGGGTCCTTGTGAACCTCAAATAGACCCTGGCCCAAGCCCATGATGTAGTTCGTTCCGCTCGGACCGGTCCAGTAGAAAACCACGTACTCGATGCCCGGCTGCAGCGCGGGCGAGCCCGCCACGGCCTGGTGCAACCCGCGATAATCTCCGCCCGGCACGGCCACCTCGACCGTGGCCCCCGGACTGCCTTTCAGCGCTTCGCTCACCTGCAGGCTGTAGGTCGTATAGATCATCCCGCTGCGCTGGAAACTGGATACCGGCGCCGCAGTCGCGCGGACGATGCCCGTGCTCTTGCCGACCAAGTCGTCAACGCTCAGGCGCTGTAGCGTCGTCGCCGCCAACGGCAGCAGCGTCATCAACGCCAGGATTGTGGCCAGACTGAGCGCACGCGTTTTCATCCGCCCCGACTAGTGCAATCCGCCGACCGTTCGTCGCGGCCCACTTTCAACTGATTTATCAACAAGTTGTGAATTTTCAGCGGGCGTGCCGCGGGTCAACGTGACACACTCCCGATCCGCGCGACTCAACTTCGGATGCGATCGCCCGCCACATACGATCTTGACTGACGCGTCCGGAAACCTTACCGCGCCTGGCCGCAAGATGCGCGAAATCCGGGGAGGAACGCCTGTTCCCTAATCTCGTAATGTGAGCTTGGCCTAAATGCAAGAGAAGACACCACTCGGATTTCAGGAAGCGGCTAAATGTTGTACTCCACGGAATGCTCCGCACCGCATTGACGGCATCGGTAATTCACGGTATAGTCACGCTGAGGCGAGCCCACCGTGTCGTGTTCGCTCCATTCATGCTCTCTGCAAATGTCTGTTTCACCACACACCAGGCATGTGCGTTGTCCGACTGCAACACAGCGGAAGTGCCCAGAATAGTAGAGCGGCACCGACTTCATTGTCCACGGCGACCATGTGTGTGATTCATGTTCGACTGCAGGTTTAACTGCAACCCGCGCCGGCGTCGGCTCATCGTCGAATACGGACTTACCGAATCTCCCTTTGTAAGTTGCGACGCGCCCCATCGAGAAGAACCATAGCGGCAAGCCTATTAATCCGCTGATAATCACAACCAATCCAAATACAAGAGCCGTGGCCCCAGAGTGTCCCTGTGGCAGCTTCGCCGCGAAAAAACCGATGAACATGAACACGCCAATCGACAGAGAAGATAACAGACAACCGAGCTTTTTCCGGTGGACTGCGAGGCGTGCTTCTTTTCGGTCTGCCTCGGTGAATGAGCTGTTTTTCTTCATGGGGCTTCTACTGCGGTCTTGGCGGCGATTCCTATTTCAGACTTTCAAGTCCCATTCAGTCTAGACCAAACTGCCATCCTCAGGCCCTGCGAGCCGCATTTCTCACTCTAGGAACCGTTTCCGCCCCAACCAGGGACGCCCGTCCGTGCCAGTCTTCACGCCGGCCCGGTGTCCTGCACAATCAGGACCGGCGCGCCCACGGCATGCCGGACGTGGTTGATCGTGGCGCCGTAGACCATATCCTTGATTCCGCGGTGCCCGTGTGCGCCCATGACCACCAGGTCGGGACGGAGGCGGCGCGCCGCGGCGATGATCGCGTCGGGGGCGCTTTGGGCGAAGACCACCTCGACTTCCGCCGCCACGCCCGCGGCCTGCAGGGCATCCACCAGCCGCTGGAAGTACAGCCGTCCCTGTTCGACCTCCGCCGTCGACGCCAGTTCGCCGTACACCTGGCTCGTAACGCCTTCCTCCACGTGCAGCAGGTGCAGCCGCGCACCGTAAGTCTTAGCCAGCACCGCGGCATGGCGCAGCGCGACGGCGTCCAGGCGCGTGTGGTCCAGCGTGACCAGGATGTTCTGGTACCCGGCCGGCGGGACGATCTCGACGGTGGCCTCGGGGATCAGCGACGCCGGCTGCGTGGGCCGCCAGCGCATCCAGCGCCGGATGAGGGGCTCAAACATCACGTAGACCAGCAATCCGCCCACGGCCGCCAGCACCGGGAACAGCAGCAGTTCCAGCCCCAGCCGCCATGCGCCCGCGCCTGCGAGCCAGTCCGCGATCACCTGGCACGCCAGCCAGATGTTCAAGCCCAGAATCAGCGCCGTCGCGCCCCAGCTCAGCACCCTCACCCAGGCCGCGTTGGCAAACTCCCCCATCCGTCCGCGGTCGTTCGTGAACTGCACCAGCGGAATCACGGCGAACGGCAGTTGCAGGCTCAGGATCACCTGGCTCAGGATGATCAGCTTAAACGTGGAGCGTTCTCCCGATAGCCAGATCACCAGCGCGGCAGGCGTCACCGCCATGGCGCGCGTGATAAAGCGCCGCAGCCACGGCTGCATGCGGAAATTGAGAAACCCCTCCATCACGATCTGCCCGGCCATGGTGCCGGTGATGGTCGAGGATTGTCCCGAACAGATCAGCGCGATGGCAAACACCAGGCTGGCCACCGAGGTGCCGAGCAGCGGCGCCAGCAACTGGTGCGCCTGCTGGATCTCGGTCACCACGATGCCGCGCGTGAAAAAGATCGCTCCGGCCAGCACCAGGATGGCCACGTTCACCAGCATCGCCCCGTTCAGCGCGATCGCGGAATCCAGCAGGTTGAAGCGGCAGGCGCTGCGTTTGGCGGCCTGACCGGTCCCGATCTGTCGCGTCTGCACCAGCGACGAGTGCAGGTACAGGTTATGCGGCATCACCGTCGCGCCCAGTATGCCCACCGCGACGTACAGGCTGTTGCCGTCGAGCCACGGGATCGCGCCCAGCGCCACCTGGTGCAGGTTCGGCTTGGCGTAGATCAGTTCCAGCAGGAAGCATCCGCCGATGGTGGTGATGAAGCCGAGGATCAACGATTCCACCGCGCGCATGCCGTAGCGTCCCATCCACAGCACCAGCAGCGCGTCGCCCGCCGACAGCAGCACGCCCGCCAGCAGCGGCAATCCGAAAAGTAGTTTGATGCCGATCGCCGCGCCCAGCACCTCCGCCAGGTCGCAGGCGCCGATGGCGATCTCGCATAGCACCCACAACGCGTAGCTGACCGCCTTCGGGTAGGACTCGCGGCAGGCCTGCGCCAGGTCCCGCCCGGTCACAATGCCCAGCCGCGCGCTCAGCGTCTGCAGCAGGATCGCCAGCGCATTCGACAGCACCAGCACCCACAGCAGCTTGTACCCAAAGCGCGCGCCGCCCTCCAGATCCGTCGCCCAGTTGCCCGGATCCATGTAGCCCACGCTGACCAGGTACGCCGGTCCCGCGAAGGCGAACATGCGCCGCCACAACGATGGGTGCGCGGTCGCCACCGAGGAGTGAACCTCGGGCATCGAGGGCGAATCCATCTGCTGGCGCATGCGTCGGGTCCGTTGGAACTACCAGTGTAATGCCTGGACCGGGCGCGGGCGCGCGCGGCGCACGACAGGGCTTGGAATTATCGAACGGCTCGCGCGGAGAGACCAGGACGTGCGGGCGCATCGGACATGCCAGTTTCTTCCCGGACGCTGCGGCAAGCGTAGAGAACCACGCCGCCTCCCAGCCTGCAAACATGAACCATTTATGGTACATTGTACTAGATAAGGTGCATTGTGCCGGACGACCCACAGCCGCAAAAAATCCCGCTGATTTTTTACCGCACACCGGCGGGTAGCGAGCCGGTGAGGGAGTGGCTAAAAGGGCTCGATGAAACGGAGCGTCAGGCGATAGGAAATGACCTGCTGCGGGCGCAATGGCGGTGGCCGGTGGGGATGCCGCTGTGCCGCCCGATGGGAAACGGCTTGTGGGAGGTCCGAACGGACCTTCCGACGAAACGGACGGCGCGTGTGTTGCTCTGCCTTTACCGCGAGCACCTGGTGGCGTTGCACGGTTTCATCAAGAAAACGCGAGCCACGCCGGATGAGGATTTGGCAACGGCGCGCAAGCGCCGGAAGGAGTTGGAGCAATGAGCAAGAAGCATATGGGGTCCAGCCTTGATGACTTTCTCAAGGAGGAGGGCATCTTCGAAGAGGCGCAAGCGCAGGCGATCAAAGAGGTCGTCGCGTGGCAGCTCGCCGAGGCCATGAAGAAACAGAAAATCTCCAAGAACAAGCTGGCAACCCTGCTGAAGACCAGCCGCACCCAGGTTGACCGTATCCTTGATCCGAAAAACGACATCACCCTCGGCAGCCTGCAGCGGGCGGCTGCGATGGTCGGTCGGCGTATAACGATTGAGCTGGTATAGGGCAGGGAACTGGGCGCGGCGAACGCCTGAATCGGTCTCCGCTCGACTTCATCCAGCGAAATCTCATCCTGCCTGCCGTACGATCCGGCACATGGGTGACACATGTTGCGAACCAGATGCTGGGAAATGGAAATGAGAACCTCAGTGGGACGGTCAGAATCTGGAATTTGGGGACAGCGGTGAAAGAGGAAGCTCCCGTTTCACTCGGAAGCATGAAAATGCCCAATTCTCGTACTTTTGGAATCAGTGCCTTGCGGGCTTTTTCAAGAGAGCACAATCGCTGATTTCGTGAGACGGAGCCGGCGGCACGGGCAACGGGACGGCGGGCCGTGCTTTCCCGCACGAGAGGTCTCTAGCTCAGGCCGTGCAGGATTCACGCAATCCGCGTTTGCGGCAATTTCGACGCCGGCGGCGCTATTCGGCGCCGGGCGCCAGCGCGTAGTAGCCTTTGCGCGCTTGCACCTTCAGTTCCTTGCGATTCTTGACCCGGATTTCGATCTTCCGGAAACGGCCGTCCCGGTCCGGATTGGTGGGCGTATAGGCGATGACGTACTGGCTGCGCAGTTCTTCCTGAAGCTGGTTGTAGATCTCGGTGAGCGAGTTGCGGCGGTCGACGCGGAACGTGCGCCCTCCGGTGTCGTCGGTCAACCGGCGCATCTCGCCCTCGGCCGAGCCGCGGCCGCCGAACATGGGGCTGTGGAAGCGCGGGTCCTCGTACAGGATCACGTAGATGATGGAGTCGGATTTCTGCGCCGCCTCTACCGCCTCGCCGGGCTTGGTACGGCTGCCCTGGTCGTCGCCGTCGGTAATCAACACCAGCGCCTTGCGGCCGACCTCGGTGCGCATCTTCTCCTTGGAGGCGAGCCAGACCGCTTCATACAGCACCGTGCCGCGGCCCGCGGAGGGCACCGTGGTCGGGGTGATGCCACCGCCCACGCCGGCATTCATGCGCATGTCGCGCAGCGCTTTTTCCAGCAGCGAGCGGGAATTGGTGAGGTCCTGCAGCAGCTCCGACTCGACGCCAAAACTGAGCAGAAAGGCCATATCCTTGGGGTGCAAAACCTGGTCGAAAAAACGCGCCGAGGCCGCGCGTTCGTCCTCCAGCAGCCGCATCTGGCTGCCGCTGACGTCCACCAGCAGGCCGAGCGTCAGCGGCTGGTCGGTCTCGCGTGCAAACGTTTTGATGGGCTGTGGCTGGCCGTCTTCATAGACCTCGAAGTCGTCCTTCGTGAGGTTGCCGACGTAGCCGCCGCGGTTCTCGCGAACCGTGAAATACAGGTTGACCAGCGAGACATCGACCTTGATGACCTGGTCGTCACCGGCCGGCGGCGGGCCCTGCGCGGGCGATGACGCGGGCGGCTGTGCGGGTGTCTGGGAAGGTTCAGCCCGCTTGAACTGCGCGCCGAGCGACGCAGCCAGCGCCAACAGAACCAATAGCAACAGGAACCAGCGGAGTGTTCTCACCCTCCTTCAGATGCGCGGCCGCGGCCGGATGTTACATTTCCGCTGAACGGTCCGACCCGGCGTACCGGCGCCCCACCCAAACTGCGCCCGCGCCGTTCCAACTGCGGCTCGCGGCGGGTGGATTCTGTGAGGGCCCGTTCATTCGGAAGCGTTGCTTTTTCGCTATCCTGATCGCTTGCAGAACATCCGGCTGCGGTGGGCTCCGGCGGCCGGGCGGTGAGGCATTCCTTGCGGCATTTCTTTCGAGTTTGTCTGGCTTCCGTGACGCTGGCGGCGGGCGCGTGGGCGCAGAGCGCGCCGCTGGCGCTGGCCGATTGCGTGCGCCTGGCGCTGGATGCGCGCGGCAAGCTCAGCCTGGCGCAGAACGACCTCCGCATAGCGCAGCAGGGAGTCGTGGCGGCGCGAACCGGATTCCTGCCGCAGGTGCAGGCGTCGGGCGGTTACACCTACAACACGCCGGCGCGCACGGCGGGGAGCCCGCAGCCGCAGCAGTTCCTCGCGTTGAACGCGGTGCATGAGTATGTGACGCAGTTCGGGGCCTCTATCGCTCTCGACACGTCGGGAAAGCTGCGGGCGGAGCTGGCGCGGGCGCGGGCCGATCGCGAAGCGGCCCGGCTCACCTTGAAGGTTACCGAGCGCGACCTGCGGCGCGAGGTGACCGCGGCCTACTACCGGCTGGTGCTGGCGCGCCGGCTGGTGGAAGTCGCGAAGAGCACGCTGGCCGAGGCGCAGGGGTTTGAGAGCCGGGCGCGCAAGCTCAACGCCGGCGGCGAGGCGGCGCGCGCCGATGTGGTGAAGGCGCAGGCGGAGGCCGCGTTCCTGCAGCAGGCGCTGCAGGGCGCGGAACTCGACGCCGAAACCGCCAACCACGACCTGGCATCCTACTGGACCGCCGAAGTCGGCGCGCCATTGAATGTGGTGGATCCGTTCGACGCGCCATTGCCGCAGCCGGAGAACGCGATATTGAGCGACGCCTACATGCGGCGGCCCGAGTTCCAGGTCTTCGACGCGCAACGGCTGGGGCTGCGGGCCGACGTCAGCCGCGCTCGCGCGGACCTGCTGCCGCAGACCTCGCTGAACTGGGAGTACGGCATCGATGCCGCGCGCTATAGCTTTGCCTACCGCGGCCAGGCGTTGTTCGCGACGGTGAACGTGCCGCTATTCGACTGGTTCAAAACACGCAGCGCCACGAGGCAGTCGGAGGCGCGTCTGGCCTCGTTCGATATCTCGCGCGAGATGGCGCGTCGCGATCTCTCGCGCGACTACCAGACGGCCATCGCGCGCGCGCGTTCGAATTGGTCGCAGATTGAAACCGCGCGCGAGCAGGTGCGGTTGTCGGAGGAGAACTACCGGCTGGCCAAGCTGCGCTACGAGGGCGGCGAAGGGCTGGCTCTGGATGTCGTCTCGGCCCAAACGCAAGTGGCGCAGGCGCGCGGCAATTACTTCTCGGCCATCTCCGCGTATTTGAACGCGCGGGCCGATTTCGAGGTAGCTTCAGGACAATGAAACGCGAATTCACGAGCGTGACCGCCGCGGCGCTGCTGGGCCAGTTGCTCTTTCTGGGCGGTTGCGCCAAAAAAGAAGAGGCCGAGGCCAAGCCGGTGGTCGAAGTGCGGACCGCCCAGGCCGTGGTCGAGGACGTGGAGCAGACGATCACCGGCCCGGCGACCGTGTTCGCCGCTGCGCAGGCCGGCGTCGCGGCGCGCTCGGCCGCGCCGATCAAGCGGCTGCTGGTGAAGAAGGGCGACACGGTGCAGGCCGGCCAGGCGCTGGCCGAGTTGGAATCGCGCGACCTGGTGGCCGGTCAGGCCGAGGCGCGGGCCGGAGTGGCCGACGCCGAAGCGAATTTGCAGAAAACCGTCGCCGGCACGCTGCCCGGCGATGTCGAACGCGCGCGCGGCCAGTTGGTGGCCGCCGAAGCCGCCTACAAACAAGCCGACGCGATTTACCAGCGCCGCAAGAGCCTGTTCGAAGAAGGCGCCATCCCGCAGCGCGACCTGCTGGTGGCGGAGACCGAACTGGCCACCGACAAGGCCAATTACGAAGTCGCGAAAATGTCGCTGGACCTGTTGAAAAACCAATCGCGCGAGCGCGACATCCAGATGGCGCGCAGCCATGTGGAGCAGGCCCAGGCGCATCTGGCGGGGGCCGAGGCACAGCTTTCTTACGCGCGCATCACGGCGCCGTTCGCCGGTACGGTGACCGAGCAGTTCATGTTTCCGGGCGACATGGCGCGGCCCGACGCGCCGGTGTTCACGGTCAGCGATTTGTCGAAGGCCGTGGCGCGCGCGCAGATTCCAGAGTCCGACTCGGGGCCGATTCATTCCGGCCAGACCTGCGCCTTCCTGCCCGGCAGCGCGGCCGCGTCCGGCGACGGCGGGAAGCCCGCGCCGCTCGCAGGGCGGATCACGGTGGTGAACCGCTCGGCCGATCCGGCGCGGCGCACGGTCGAGGTGTGGTGCGAGATCGGCGCGCCGCCCGCGTCGCTGCATCCGGGCACATTCGGCGACGTCGCCATCGTCATTGCGCGCGGCCAGGGCGTCACCGTGCCGCGCGAGGCGCTGCAGTTCAACGAAGGCACGCGCACGGGCTGGGTGATGCTGATCGACGGCCACACGGCGCACCGGCGTGACGTGGAGACGGCCGAGGTTTCAGGCGCACGGGTGCGCGTTCTGAAGGGTCTCAAGGGCGGCGAAACGGTGGCCACCGAAGGCGTCTACTCGCTGACCGACGGCATGCAGGTGCAGCTCCCGGGCGACAAGCCCGCGCCGAAGGAACCGGGCGCTGCGTCAGAGGAAAAGAAGTGACTGCCGCGTTGGCCCGCTTCGTGGAAGCCCACGGCCGGGCGCTGGTGTTGGTCTTCGTCGCCTTCGCCGTGGCTGGCATCGTCATGGTGCCCGCAATTCCCGTTTCGATTTTTCCTCAGACCGATTTCCCGCGCATCTCGGTCCGCGTGGACAACGGCATAGCGCCCATCGACGTGCAGTTGCTGACCGTGACCCGCCCGCTCGAGGAGACCATCCGCACCGTGCCCGGCATCGTCACAGTGCGCTCGATCACGGCCCGCGGCGGCACCGACATCAACGTTTTTTTTCGCTGGGACGTAGACGTTCTGGACGCGCTGCACATGGTGCAGGGGCGCATCTCGCAGATCATGCCGTCGATGCCCGCCGAGGCGCGCTTCACCATCAACCGGCTGACCTTTTCGGTGTTTCCGATGGTCGGCTTCAGCATCACTTCGCCCTCGCGCTCGCTGGCCGATCTGTGGGAGCTGGCGTACTACGACTACGCGCCGCGACTCTACCGTCTGCCCGGCGTGGCGGAGACGCGCATCGTCGGCGGCCGGCCGAAGGAGTACCACGTTATCGTCGACCCGCAAAAGCTGAACGGCTATGGCATCCCGCTCAGCAAAGTGGCCGACGCGCTGCGCGCGACCAATGTGATCGAGCCGGCGGGCATGATGCAGGAGAACTACCACCTGTACCTGACCACCGTCACCGGGCTGCTGCGCGAGCCCGACCAGGTGGGCGACGTCGTGGTCGACGTCGTGAAAGGCACTCCGGTGCAGATCCGCAACATCGCCACTGTGGTCTCCGCCGAAGAACCGGTCTACAACGTCGTGACCGCCAACGGGCGTCCGGCCGTGCTGGTGAACGTGATGCAGCAGCCGGATGGCAACTCGATCGAGATCGCCGACGCGGTCAACCGCGAGCTCGGTGAAATCAAGAAGACTCTGCCCAAGGACGCGCAACTGAGCGTGTTCTACGACCAGTCGATCCTGGTGCGCGACTCGATCAACGGCGTCGTGGAAAGCATCCTGATCGGCCTCGTGCTTTCGATTGCCGTGCTGATGGGCTTTCTCAAAAGCTGGCGCACGACGGCGGTGGCGGCGATCGTGATTCCCATCGCCGTGCTCTCGGCCATCGTGTTCATGCGGCTGTTCCACATGAGTTTCAACCTGATGACGCTGGGCGGACTGGCGGCGTGTATCGGCGTGGTGATCGACGACGCCATCGTGATGGTCGAGAATATCAGCGTCCACATGGCTATGGGCCAGGACGGCCGCGAGGCCAGCCTGAACGCGATCCGCGAACTGACCCCGGCGCTGATCGGCTCCACGCTCACGCCGATCATGGTCTTCGTGCCGCTGGTTTTCCTGGGCGGCATCACGGCGGTATTCTTCCGCGCGCTGGCGATGACCATGGTGACCGCGCTGATCGCCTCGCTGCTGCTGGCGGTGCTGTTCACGCCGGTGCTGGCGCGGCTGTTCGTCCGGCCCAAGCGACGCGACGAGGTGGTCCTCACCATCGAGGCGGCCGAACAGGAGGGCGAAGGCCGCATCATGCGGCGTCTGACGACAGTTTATGAACGGGCGCTGAACTGGTCGCTGGCGCACACGGCGCTGGTGCTCATTGCCGCGGGCCTGGTCCTGGCCGGATCGGTGGGCATCTTTTACCAGCTCGGCTCGGGCTTTTTGCCGGAGATGGATGAAGGCGCGTTCGTGCTCGACTACATCATGCCCTCCGGCACGTCGCTCGATGAAACCGACCGCGTGTTGCGGCACATCGAGCGCATGCTGCAGGCCACGCCCGAGGTGGAAAGCTACTCGCGGCGCACCGGCGCGCAGCTCGGCCTGGCGATTGCCGAACCCAATACCGGCGATTTCCTGGTGAAGCTGAAGAAGGACCGCAAACGTTCGCTGGCCGAAGTCACCGACGAGCTGCGCGATCAGATCAGGCGCGCCGAGCCGGCTCTGGACATCGAGTTTCCGCACATGCTCGAGGACCTGATCTCGGACCTGGTTTCGGCGCCGCAGCCCATCGAGATCAAGATCTATAACAACGACCCGCGTGTCTATCTGGACCTGGCGCACAAGGTCGAGGAGTGGCTGCCGAAGGTCCGCGGCGTGGTGGATGTAGTCAACCAGAATTTCATCATCGGGCCGGCGGTGAACTTCCGCGTCAACCCGCGCCAGGCCGCGCTGGCGGGCTTCACGACGCAGCAGGTGGCCGACATCGGCGCCGCGATTCTCGAAGGCCAGCCGGCCTCGTCGCTGATCCGCAACAACCGCCTGATTCCGATTCGCGTACGCTATCCGCTGGCGTACCGCGATTCGATCGAGAAGATGAGCTCGCTGCTGGTCACCTCGCCCACGGGCGTAACGCTGCCGCTGGGGTCGGTTTCTTCCATCGAGATGGAGCAGGGCCAGACTGAAGTCCACCGCGAGAATCTGCGGCCGCTCAGCAACGTCACGGCGCGGCTGGCAGGACGCGACCTGGGCTCGGCGATGGACGAGATCCAGCGCCGCTTGCCGCGCGAAATCGCGATCCCGCCGGGCACGGAGATCGAATACGGCGGCACTTATGAGGTCCAGAAGGAAAGCTTCCTCGGGCTCACGCAGGTGCTGCTGATGTCGATTCTGCTGATCTTCGTCGTGCTGGTGTTCGAGTTTCGCTCGTTCTCGCATCCAATCGCGATCGTGGCCGCCACCGTCCTGTGCGCCTCGGGCGCGCTGGCGGCGCTGTGGATCACGCAGTCGACGCTGAACATCGCTTCTTTCATGGGCACCATTATGGTCGTCGGCATCGTGCAGAAGAACGGCATCTTGATGCTCGACTCCGAGCGCGCGTTTACCCTGGAAGGCTTCGGGTTGCGCGACGCCATTTTCAACGCCGGCCGCCGCCGCCTGCGGCCAATTCTGATGACCGCGCTGGCGACCATCTTCGGCATGCTGCCGCTGGCGCTGGGAGTGGGCAGCGGCGCGCAACTTTTACAGCCGCTGGCGATCGCCGTGATCGGCGGTGTCGCGGTGTCGATGCTGCTGTCGCTGCTGGTCACGCCGGTGCTGTATTACAAGCTGAAAGAAAAAGGCTTGTGATGCGCGTTTTCTAAGACTGATGCAGGCACGCGCGCACCCGACTATTCTCGCCTGGCTATTAAGTATTACCCTGAAAACTCCCGCACCATGCGCAAGGCATTAACGCATCTGAAGTCTGCCGACCCCGTGCTCGGCGGCATTATCGAACGCCTCGGCGCGAGCCGCATGGCGCACCGGCCGGCGACCTTCGACGCGCTGGCGCACTCGATCATCAACCAGCAGTTGAGCGGGAAGGCGGCGGCGACGATCTACGGCCGTCTGCAGGCCGCGCTCGCGCCGCGGGAGGTCGAGCCGCGGGGCATTCTCAAGCTCGGGGCAGGGAAGCTGCGCGCGCTGGGCATCAGCGCGCAGAAGTGTTCCTATCTGCTGGATCTGGCCGCGAAGACCCGCAGCAAGGAAGTCGATTTCGAGAAGCTCCCCACGTTGAGCGACGCCGCGATTGTCGAGCAATTGACAGCCATCAAGGGCATCGGCGTGTGGACCGTGCACATGTTTCTGATCTTCGCCTTGCGGCGGCCGGACGTGCTGCCATCGGGCGACCTGGGCATCCAGAACGCGGTGCAAAAAGCCTACGGGCTCGAGAGCCGCCCGAAGCCGAAGCAGGTGGAAGAGATCGGCGCGAAGTGGCGGCCCTACGCCTCCTACGCGGCGTGGTATCTGTGGCGCAGCCTGGAGTGAACGGGCGCGCGCACGCGAATCAGCCGGCGTTGTGGAACAAGCCGGCCGCTTATACGTGGCCCAGCACCGGGTGCGGCTGATAGGGCTCTTCCAAGGCCCGTAATTCGGCCTCGTCGAGCTTTAGCGTCAGCGCCGCCAGGGCGTCGTCAAGGTGCTGCATTTTGCTCGCGCCGATGATGGGCGCGGTCACGCCCGGCTTGGCCAGCAGCCAGGCCAGCGCCACCTGAGCGTTGGAAACGCCGCGCTGCCGCGCGATGGCGGTCACGCGTTCGACGACCGCGAAATCCGATGGCTGGTAGTACATCTTCTGCGCGTATTCGTCGGTCTTGGCGCGGATCGTTTCGCCGTAGTCGCCGGGGCGGCGGTTGCCAGCCAGGAAGCCGCGCGCCAGCGGGCTCCACGGGATGACGCCAATGCCTTCCTCGCGGCACAGCGGCAGCATCTCGCGCTCTTCTTCGCGGTAGATCAGGTTGTAGTGGTTCTGCATCGAGACGAAACGCGCGAGTCCGAGCCGGTCGGCCGCGCAGAGCATCTTCGCGAACTGCCAGGCGTACATCGACGATGCGCCGATGTAGAGCGCTTTGCCCGCGCGCACCACGTCGTCGAGCGCTGCGAGCGTCTCCTCAATCGGCGTCTCATAGTCGAATCGATGAATCTGGTACAGGTCCACGTAATCGGTGCCCAGGCGCTTCAGGCTGGCGTCGATCGAATGCAGGATGTGCTTGCGCGACAGGCCGCGCTGGTTCGGATCGTCGCCCATGGGCCCGTGGACCTTCGTGGCGATAACGAGCCGATCCCGCGAGGGGCCGAAGTCCTTCAACGCGCGCCCCAGGATCTCCTCGCTCACGCCGTTTGAATACACGTCGGCGGTGTCGAAGAAGTCGATGCCCGCCTCCAGGGCGCGCCGCAGAAAGGGACGACTTTCCTCTTCTTCGAGCACCCACTCGCGCCATTTCTTCGAGCCGTAGGTCATCGCGCCCAGGCACAGGCGCGATACCTTCAATCCCGTGCCACCGAGTCTCGTGTATTCCATAACTCCCATTATCGGAAAACCTGTGGCGGCCGGTGGCGGGCTCGGCTCAGGACCAGCGCTCGACGGCGCGCGCGATCGAGTCGGCCGCCGCCGGCCAGGACCCCGCGTCGTCTTCGCTCACGCGGAACGACGGAACGCCCAGTACGGCGGCCGCATCGAAGTCGAGGCTCGAATCGCCGATCAGAAAGGCGCGCTTGGCAGGGAAGCCGAAGTCCTGCAACGCGCGTTCGAGCAACCGAGTGCCGGGCTTGCGGCAGGCGCAGCCGTCAGCCAGCGAGTGCGGGCAGAAGTAGATTTTCGAGACCTTCACGCCGTGCGGCGCCAGTTGCCGCAGCAGCGCCTGGTTGACGGCGATGAAGTCGTCGAGCGTGAAGTAGCCCAGCCCGATGCCCTGCTGGTTGGTGACGATCGCCAGGCGCAGGCCCAGCGATTGCAGCCGTGCCAGCGCCTCTCCCGCGCCGGGCGTGAGTTGCACCAGCGCCGGTTTATGCAGGAACGGAACCAGCCGGATCAGCGTGCCGTCGCGGTCCAGAAGCACGATGCCGCGCGCGGCCGGCGGCGGCGGCTTCTCCGGCTCGGCGTGCAGCCACAGGAGCGCGGCGCGCTCGATGGTCTGCGTGGTCGAAGCGTCGAATTCGACCGGGATCACCACGGCTTGGCCGCCCCAGGCCTCGAGCGCCTTGGCCGAGCGCAGCTTCGCGACATCGTAGTCGCCGCCTTTGATATACAGGTGCGGCCGGAGCTGCTCGATCAACGGCAGCGGGCGCGGATGGTCGAGCAGGGTGACGGCGTCGACCGCGCGTAGCGCGCCGACCACGCGCAGGCGCTGCTCCTGCGGCTGAATGGGCCGCAGCGGGCTCTTGTATTGGCGGATCGACGCATCCGAGTTGACGGCCACGATGAGGGTGTCGCACAGGCCGCGCGCCCGCTCGAGGTAATCGACGTGGCCGGCGTGCAACAGGTCGAAGGCGCCGCAAGTGAAACCGATGCGCCGGCCCATGGCGCGCTGCTCCCGGCCCCAGGCGGCCAGTTCGCCGGGCTCGATGAAGTTGGCCATCTACCCTATTGTCCACACTCGCGACCGCCGCGGCGCACGCGGGGATGACGTGGGGCTGACGTGGGGACGACGTGGAGATGACGTGGAGATGACGTGGGGATGACGTGGACATGACGTGGACATGACGCGGGGACGACGCCCCCGCATCCCGGCGCGCGTCAGGCTCCGCGCGCCACCACCAGGATGGCCACGATCAACAGCAGCAGTCCGGCCCACGATAGCGCCAGGCTCGAACTCTTCGCGCCCTTCCACTCGCCGCTGAGGAAGCCGTTGACGTTGGCCGTCAGGATCACCGTGCACATAAACACCGGCCAGGCCACGACGCCTCCGAGCGGCCCCAGAATAGCAGCGCCCATGCCGTAGATGCTCAAGCCGCCGAACCACAGCAGGCCCATCAGCGCGCTGCCGATCCAATCCCACGCCGGCGTCCCCACGGCCGTGTAGCGTCCCCAGGTCTTGTTCTTGCACAGCCGGTAAATCGCATAGCCGGCGTTGATCAGAAAGCCACCCGCGAGCGCCGGCACCCAGATCGCGTTGGCCTCCATGCCCGACGCCGCGCCTTGATGCGCCGCGGCCGCCTGGACCGGTGCGCCGAAGACGAAACCGAAGTTGAGCATCGGCGACAGCACGCCCGACAGCAGGCAGATGACGAAGCCGGCCGCGAACGCGCCCTGCGCTCCCGCCGCGCGCGTTCCCGAATGGTCGCGGTCTCTCAGCGCGCCGGCGCGCGCGCAGAGGATGATGCCGACCAGCACGATCGCCAGGCCGATCAACAAGACATGCCCCTTAGGGGTGTTGATATCGCCGGGGTGCAGCGCCAGCATCGGGATCAGCGAGCCCAGACAGCTCGTCATGCCGAGGATAATGGCGAACCCGAGCGCCATGCCAATGCGGCTGATGCCCAGTCCGAACAGCGTCGAGCCGAGCCCCCAGCCGGCGCCGTAAATCGCGATCTGCACCAGCAGCCAGCCCGACGCGCCGCCGTAGACCTGGCCCAGCGACGGCACCGTCGCCAAGGCCAGCAGCAGCGGCAGCAGAATCAGGGCCACTACCGAGTACACCAGCCAGATGTTTTCCCACGCCCAGCGCTTCTCGATGCCTTTCATGGGCACCGCGAAGCTGCCATGAATCATGCCGCCGATGACAGCCAGCAACGTGCCCATCAATGCGCCGGAACCCATACGCTCGTCTCCTCCGCCGCGGATGCGGCGCCCGCCGATTCTATCAATAATCGGGGCAGCTCGGGACTCTTCGGAAGGCTTCTCGGAAGGAGGGCCGGCCGCGCGCTAGGATGCCGGCGCCGGGCTCGCTTCAGCCACGCCGCGCTCGGTCGCTGCGCCCACCGTCACCTCGATCAGCAGGCCCGGTTCGCGCGCCCGCTGCAACTCGACGCTCAAGTAGTTCGTGGTGAGCGCGGTCCCGTTGGCCAGCGTCACCGCGCTCAACGTGCGCCCGCGCATGCGCTCGCGGAACTCGAGATTCTTCCGCGCGCCCAGCCCCCGCAGCACGCGCGTGCGCTCTTTGCGCACTGCGGCCGGCGTCTGCGGCAGCGCCGCGGCGGGCGTGCCGGGGCGCGCCGAGTAGGTGAACACGTGCAGGTAGGTGAACGGCAGGCGCTCGATCAATTCGCAGGTCGCGCGGAATTCGGCATCGGTCTCGCCGGGAAATCCGGTCATGACGTCGGCGCCAAAAGCGGCGTCCGGCAGCAGCGCCTGCGCCTGGCAAATCCGCTGTTCATAGTGCCGGGCGCGGTAGCGCCGCTGCATGCGCTTGAGAACCGTATCGGCGCCCGACTGCAGCGGCGCGTGGACATGCCGGCAGATACGCTCGGTCGAGGCCATCAGCTCCAGCAGTTCCTCGCTCAGGTCCATCGGCTCGACCGAACTGAGCCGCAAGCGCCGCGCTTCCGTCTCTCGAAGGATCAGCCGCAGCAGGTCCGCCAGCCGCATCCGGTCGTCCCGCCGGAAGCCGCTCTCACGGCCCCAGCGCCCGAGGTTGATGCCCGTCACCACAATCTCGGCGTAGTTGCGCGCCAGCGTGCGTACCTGTTCGAGCACCTGCTCCAGAGGCATCGAGCGGCTGCGCCCGCGCACCATCGGAATGATGCAGAAGCTGCAGCGGTTCGAGCACCCGTCCTGAATCTTCAGGTTCGGCCGCGTCCGGTCGCCGAAAGCGTCCTCCACCGGCGCGGAAAGGAACTCCGTCGTGGCGCCGAGATCGCCGACGTGGATCTGCCCGTGATACGGCGCGCCCGCGCTGCCGGCCGCGGTCCCGATGCGGATCAGCTCTGGAATGCCAGGTTTGTGCGAGTTTCCGACCACCCAGGCGACTCCGGGCAGCCCCGCCAGTTCCTCCGGCGCACGCTGGGCGTAGCAGCCCGTCACCAGGATTCGCGCCGCGGGGTTTTCCCGATGCACGCGGTGGATACTCTTGCGCACGTCCTCGTCAGCCGCCGCGGTCACCGTGCACGTGTTCAGAATTACCACGTCGGCGCTCTGCGCCTCGCCGGCCTCGGCCAGCCCAGCCTGACCGAGCAGGCCCTGCAGCGCGGCCCCGTCGGCCTGGGTCGCCCGGCACCCGAAGTTCTGGATGAAAAACCGCTGCATCGCTGGATGGGAATCTTCGATCCCCTCTCACCCACTGTAGCCCGCACGCTCACTCTCCCGCAGGCTCGGCCCGGCATCGATTTCGTTCGTTCGAGCGGCGGCATCCAGCCGTGCGCAGTGGGTTGTGAGCCCGCCGGATTCCACCCCGGACCATGTCTCCCAAAATGAATCGGGGCGCCATGCCTTTGTGGCATCGCGCCCCGCTCGCGAAATTGTATGGAACAGCTCTAGCTTTTGGCCAAAACCGCTTTGCTCCGACGCCGGATCATGCCGATCCCGATGAGGCCCCCGCCCACCAGCAGCAGCGCCGCGGGTTCGGGCGCGGACACGTCGGAACCGGTAAACAGCAGACCCATCGGGTTAGAGGTCGTATCTGTCCCCGTTCCGGTCTGGTAAAGGTCAAACGTGATGGTATGCGTACCGGCTCCCAGGTGATAGTTCGACAACACGCCGTCTTGTCCCGGCAGGCAGCCGATCACTTGTCCGGAGCAGGCCGAACCTTGGGTGTACACCGGGGCGAACACCTGCACGCCGTCCACGTAGACGCCCGCCGAATCGTCCGCCCAGATCTGGAGGTTCAGCACATTGCTCCCCGCCGCGGTGAATGTGTCCGTGATGGCCACCACCTGCTTGGAGCCCAGGGATGGTTGGAAATGGTTGCCCTGGTAGCCCGTATCCGCATAGGAAATCCAGACCGCGCTGGACCCGCCGGGGTTGTTCGGCTGCCAGAGGGGATGAACGCCGGTCGTCACCGTCAAACCGGACGCCCCGACTCCATTGTATTGACCACTTGGATCGAGGTTCGAGTATGCCAGACCCGCCCCCGAGTTAATCAGAATTGTCGCCGCTTTTGCAGGGACCGCTGGCAGCAGCCATAACGCCGCTGCCGCAGCCCAAATTGTCAGTTTTCGCCCGTCCACGAAGTTCTTCGCTCCTTATTCTTTCTCTCTGCCCCCTCAACCATAGCCATGCGTTGCCAGCCGCCACCATCACCCGTATGCTTGGTTTGTACTAGTACCGGACGGCAAAAGTTCCGAACCGTTCGCGCGTGAATCGCTTCCGCCGGCCGGCGTTCGTCGCATTTCTTCCGCTGCCCCTAAAGTTCTGCCCCACTTCTGCCGATACTCCGGGTGCCATGTCCCTAGACCGTCTCCTCTCCCAATCGGAGATCGACAACGTTTTCCGCCGCATGCGGAAGGTTAAAACGACCGAGGACCCCACCAAAAAGGCCCTGCCGTATGACTTCCGGCGCCCCGATCGCATCGCCAAGGATCAGCTCCGGGCGATCCACATGCTGCACGAGAACTTCGCCCGCAGCCTGGCCTCCAGCCTTTCCGCCTACCTGCGCGCCTATGTCATGGTCAATCTGGTCTCGGTGGAACAGATTTCCTTTCTCGAATTCACCCAGTGCCTGCCCTCGCCCTCGTGCATCGTCTCCATGGCCATGCGGCCGTTTGACAGCAACGCCATCTTGGAGATGAACCCGAGCATCGTCTACCCCGTCCTGGAGATGCTGCTGGGCGGCAGCGGCAAAACCCGCCTCAAGGTGGAACGCGAAATCACGGAAATCGAGGTGAGCCTGTTCGAGGGCGTGCTGAGAGTCGTGCTCCACGATCTGGAACAAAGCTGGGCTCCCATCTCGCCGGTCCAGTTCCGAGTCGAGAAACACGAAACGGAGCCCCAGTTGCTCCAGATCCTGTCGCCCAGCGAGGCCGTCGTCGCCGTGGGCATCGAAATCCGCATCGGGGAACTGGCCGGGATGATGAACGTGGGCATTCCCTCGATCATCATCAAAATGCTGCGCCAGAAATTCGACCAGCAGTGGTCCGTACGCAAGGCCGATGCGACCGAGGAAGACCGCCAGCGGGCACTTCGGCTGCTGCTGCAGGCTCAGGTCAGGTTTGATACGCGGCTGCAGGGACCGACCATGAACGTCCACGAGATGTTGGGAATAGAAGAAGGCGATGTCGTCGTCTTCGATTACCCTATCGGCCGGCCCGTCGATCTGTTGGCCAACGGGCGCCTGCTGTTCCACGGCCGGGTCGTCGACACGGGGAGAAAACGTGCCATCGCCCTGGACCAGGTTCACGAGAGTGACTGACCCGCCGGCCTCACCGGGCCCGGCGCTCTGGCGCCCGAGAACCAGGAATAATGGAGGGCGTGGACAAACCTCTCCTGCCGGCGCCCGCCTCCAGGCCGCTGTACGCGCTGGCCATCTTCCTCAACGCCTTTCTGCTGTTTGCGGTCCAGCCGCTGATCGGCAAGGCTATTTTGCCCTGGTTCGGCGGAGTGGCAGCCGTCTGGACCGTCTGTCTGCTGTTTTTTCAGGTCGCACTGTTGCTCGGCTATTACTACGCCCACGTGCTCTCCGAGCGTTGCCGGCCGCGCCTGCAGGGCCGCGTCCACGCCACGCTTCTCGCCCTCAGCTTGCTTGTGCTGCCGATCCTGCCGCACGACACCTGGAAGCCCACCGGCTCGGCCTACCCCACGCTGAGCATTCTCCTGCTGCTGAGCTGCACCATCGGGCTGCCCTATTGCCTGCTCTCTTCCACCAGCCCGCTGTTGCAGGCCTGGTACGCGAAATCGCGCCCCGGCGCGGCGCCCTACCGCTTTTACGCGCTCTCCAACGCTGGCTCCATGCTGGCCCTGCTCAGCTACCCGCTGCTCATCGAGCCGCGGCTGTCCACTTCGCACCAGGGCGCCGGCTGGTCGCTGGCCTATGCCGCTGCGGTCGTGCTGTGCGCCTTCGTCGCCCTCACGGCTCATCGTTCCGCGAACGTTCAGCCGATACGCGCGGAGGCCGCCGCAGCGGGCGGTGGCGCTCTCGCGTCTGCCGTAGCGCCGGACGGGAAAACCAAGGCTCTGTGGATGGCGCTCGCCGGCTGCTCGTCGCTCCTGTTGCTCGGCATCACCACCCACGTGACTCAGAACATCGCCTCGGTCCCGCTGCTGTGGATCATTCCGCTGGCGCTGTACCTGCTCAGCTTCATCCTGTGTTTTGACGGCCGCCGGTGGTACCGGCGCGCTCTGTTCCTGCGGCTGCTCGGCCTGGCGCTGGCCTCGATGGCTTACACGCTATCGCCTTCGGTCGCGCCGCTGCCGCTCAGTCTGCAGATCGGTCTGTTTTGTGGCGGCCTGTTCATCTGCTGCATGTTCTGCCACGGCGAACTGGTCCGGTTGAAACCCGATCCGGCGCACCTGACCGTGTTCTATCTGCTGATTGCGCTGGGCAGCGCCATCGGCGCCGTCTTCGTCGCCCTAGTGGCGCCGATGGTCTTCAATGGCTACTACGAGCTGCCTGCCGCCCTGGGCTTGTGCGCGCTGCTGGTGCCCGTGCTCCACCGGCGCGATCCCGCGCTCGGCCCGTTCGGCTGGATTGTGCTGCTGGCGCTGGTGTGTGGGCTAGTCGCCTGTCTGGTTGGGGTCACCGTGGTCCAGACCCCGCCCCGGCGCGTCATGGTGCGCAATTTCTACGGCGTGCTGAGCGTGATCGATCAGCTCGCGCCAGGCCAGCTCCAGTTGTCAGGCCAGACCAGCGCCGCAGCGCTGGAGAATCTGCGCGCGCGCCGGCTGATGAACGGCACCATCGACCACGGTCTGCAGTTCCTCGCCGCGGCCCGGCGGCGCGAGCCGACCACCTACTACGGGCCCGATAGCGGCGTCGGCATCGCCTTGCGCTCGGCCAATCGCGGGCACCCCGGACCGCTGCGCGTCGGCCTGGTCGGGCTCGGCGCGGGCACGCTCGCCGCCTACGGCCGCCCGCTCGATAGCTATACCTTCTACGAAATCAACCCGCTCGACGTGGCGCTGGCCCGAACGGAGTTCACCTTCCTCCGCGACTCGCCGGCGGCCGTGGATATCGTTTTGGGAGACGCGCGCCTGTCGCTCGAACGCCAGCCCGGCCAGGCCTTCGACGTTCTAGCCGTGGACGCTTTCTCCGGCGATTCGATTCCCGTGCATCTTCTCACCCTGCAGGCTTTCGAGCTCTACTTCCGCCAGCTCCAGCCCGGCGGCGTGCTGGCCGTGCACATTACCAACCGTTATCTCAACCTGAAGCCCGTCGTCCAGGCTGCGGCCGCGCGGCTGAACAAGGAAGCCGTGTCCATCGACAGCCGGGCCGGCCACGATAACGGCGTCTACCACGCCACCTGGGTCCTGCTCGGTGACCGCGCCGGTTTCCTGGGACGCGACGACATCCGGCAGGCCGGGCAGCCGCTCCCGCCGCCGCTGCACCCGCAACTCTGGACTGACGACTTCAGCAGCCTGTTTCCGCTTCTTATGTGAGGCCTGGCCGCAACCTGGCTCTCGACCGGCGCAGTTGGCTCTGGCGTGACGGCTCCCGGTGTAAAGTGGACTCGAAAGGTTATAATGGCCCCATGAGCGGACTGGTGACTCTCGCGACCGTGCTCGACCCGTCCGCCCTGCAGGCCAAGCAGGAGCAACTGTTCGCCATTCTGCGCTCCATGGGCCGCGTGCTGGTGGCCTACTCCGGCGGGACCGATTCGGCCTACCTGGCCTGGGCCGCGCACCAGGCGCTGGGTGACAATGCGGTCGCCGTGACCGCCGATTCGCCCTCGGTGCCCCGCTCGCACATGCGCGAAGCGATCGAATTCGCGCGCCAGTTCGGCATCCGCCACGAAATCGTCGAGACCCGCGAGTTTGAGAATCCGGCCTATTCGGCCAACAATCCCGACCGCTGCTTCCACTGCAAGGACGAGCTGTTCCGGCGCATGGAGGAGATCGCCCCGGCCTTCGAGCTGCGCCTTTCCGCCGGCCAGGCGATCGTCTACGGCGTCAACACCGACGACCTGGGCGACTACCGGCCCGGTCAGAAGGCGGCTCAAAGCCACGCCGTCAAAGCCCCGTTGGTCGAGGCGGGCCTCAGCAAAGCCGAGATTCGCGAGCTCTCCCGCCTGGCCGGCCTGCCGACCTGGGACCGCCCGGCTGCCGCCTGTCTCAGCTCGCGCGTGGCCTATGGCACCGCGGTCACGCCGGATAACATCCGGCTGGTCGAAAACGCCGAGGAAGCTCTGAAGGAACTCGGCTTCCGCCAGTTCCGCGTGCGCTACCACTCGGCTGAGCTGGTGCGGGTCGAGATCGCCCGCGCCGAACTGCCGCGCGCCCTCTCGCTGGATGTCTTCGACGCCATCTCCCGCCGCCTGAAGAGCCTGGGCTTTCAATACGTCACGCTCGACCTGGACGGCTACCGCCAAGGCTCGATGAACGAAGTCCTGCCGGCCGCAAAATCCACCGGGCTTTAGCCGCTCGACCCCACACCGCGCGCGGGCAGGGAAGCTGCGCGGGGGCTCCAGCAGACAGCACCACCAGGCAGTTGTGGATTACCCGCTGACCCGGCTGCAACCGAGACACCACGGGCGTATAGTGGCAGCGGAGGTTTGTCCATGCTCGACAAGAAGGCGGACCTCGCCGGACCCGGGATCGGGGATTACGGCGAACTCGAGAAGATCCTCCCGCACCACTACAGCTCCCTTCTATCGCCTAAGGAAACGCAGCAGGCCATCTTCGCCGCGAAGAACTACATCGAAGAGAACCTGTGCCGGGAATTGAACCTGATGATGGTCACGGTGCCGCTGATCGTCGATGCCGAAAGTGGCGTCAACGATCTGCTGGACCGTGACGGTTCGCGCACGCCGGTGCAGTTCCACGTCTCTAACGACCGCGACCTGCACCCCATCGACGCCCAGGTGGTGCAGGCCGCCACGAAGTGGAAGCGCATCGCGCTGCAGCGCTTCCGCATGCAGACCGGCGAAGGCCTGTGCACCGACATGCGGGCCGTGCGCAAGGACTACTTCCTCGACCACGACCACAGCGCCTACGTCGATCAGTGGGACTGGGAAAAGGTCATCAGCGCGGACGAGCGCCATCTGGCGTTTCTCAAGCACACGGTCAACGGCATCTGGAAGGTGCTGACCGGCGCCGAGCGCCACGTGCAGGAGATGTTCCCGCAACTCAAGGATCCGCGCTTCCCCAACCTGCCCGAGAAGCTGACCTTCCTGCACGCCGAGGAGTTGCTCGAGATGTACCCCGACCTGCCGCGCAAGCAGCGCGAGACGGCCATCCTGCAGCAGGTTCCGGCGGTCTTCATCATCGGTATCGGATGGACGCTCAAGGACGGCTACCCGCACGAAATGCGCGCCGCGGACTACGACGACTGGGTCACCGAAACGCTCTCCAGCGAAGGCCGGCCGATGCACGGCCTCAACGGCGACATCCTGGTCTGGAACCACGTCACGCGGCGCCGCCACGAGCTGACCTCGATGGGCATCCGCGTCAACGCCGAAACCCTGCGCCAGCAGCTCGAACTCACCGGCCAGTTGGATTTTTTGAAGTACCCGTATCACCGCGACATCGTCAACGGCAAGCTGCCGCTGTCGATCGGCGGCGGCATCGGGCAGTCGCGCACGCTCATGCTGCTGCTGCGCAAAGCGCATCTGGGCGAGGTCAGTGTGACCATCTGGCCCGCGATCCTTAAGGAGATGTGCGCGCGCAAGAACATCTACGTGCTGGAGTGAGTCGCATCCTCGGAATGCGCCCGGGCTAGCGTTTGCCGAACTTCAGCCGGCGTCCGAGAATCATTTTGACCAGCAGGTGGTCGGTGCCGCCGGTCAGGCCGATGCCGGTGGCGAAGTTGAATTCCCAGTCGGGGCTGAGATTCAGGTCGATCGCCGGCATGATGGCCTGCTGCTGCTGGCTGAGCGGGTCGAAGCCGGTGATCGAACCGGTCGAGCCGTAGTATTCGAAGCCCATATTCACCTTCTTCGTGACGTCGTAGCCGACCTTGACGTTGGGCGAAAAGGTGACGCCCTTCGGCACTTCGAAACCGTGGAACGAGCGGTCCAGGGTCGGGTTGAAGCACAGGTACCAGCGGCCGAGCTGCTTGTCGACGATGGGCCGAATCTCCCAGGTCCAGGTATCGGTGGAGTAGCTGCGGCGCTGGTAGCCGACCTCCATCGACAAGCTCACGCCGACCGGCCAGTGCCACTCCTCCGGGATCCGCACGCGCGGCCGGATGTGGTCGCCGACCCACTGGTAACCCTCGCTGGCACGATAGCTCGTGAAGACGTAGAATCCGGTCTCAAACCACGGCGTGATGCCTTCGGTGATCTCCAGCGTTTCGTGCAGCGCGTGCTCGTCGGCCCGCACGCCATCCACCATGGTCTTCGATCCCTCGAAGGTGAAATTCGAATGCAGCTCCACCATCGTCGTGCCCGGCGCGACCGTTTCCGATCCATACACCTGGACTTCGTAGTTGCCCTGGGCGCGCAGCAGCGGCATCGGCAAGCACGCCAACAGCAGGGCCGGGCACAAGAGATCGAAACACCTTAAGATCTGCGACACGAGGAATCCCATCAAACTCAGGCGATCGCGGCGAAGCGGATCGCGCGGGACCGCAGCGGTCCGGACCCGTTGAACCATTATCCTGCGCCGGCGCGCCGCCGCAGCTCTACCGCTGTATTGATGGGTTTCGTGACGCTGCGGTTGCGCTGAAACGACGAGTCGCGCACGATGGCACAAGGAGGGTGCATGAAAGTCATTGCCGACGTGTGCGTGATTCCGATCGGGATTGGAGTCTCCGTTTCCAAAGAAGTCAGCGTGTGCGAGCGCATCTTCGCCGAGGCGGGCCTGAAGACTAAACTCCACGCCTACGGCACCAACCTCGAGGGCGAGTGGGACGACGTGTTCGCCGCCATCAAGCGCTGTCACGAAGTGCTGCACTCGATGGGCGTGGCGCGCATCTCGAGCAGCCTGCGCTTCGGGACGCGCGTGGACCGCGAGCAGACCATGGAGGACAAGATCCGCAGCGTGGAAGCGAAGCTGCGTTGAGCACTGCCCGGCCTCAGCAGCACTTCACCTGGCGGTAGCGCGAGCGCATGCGGGCGTCGAAAAAACGACGCCACTCGGCCGGCGAGTGCGTGCGGGCGTTGGCCGCGAGATGGCGTCGGTAGGCGTTCTCGTCGCCAATCTCGCGCAGCAGTTCGAGGATGAAAGCGAGCCAGCGGCGCATCAGATTTCCTCCGCGTTCAGGCGCGTCGGCGCAAATGGCGTCTCGTGCAACACGGCCGAGCGAGTCCCGTTCAAGATGCCGATCCAGACGCGCGCCGAATCGATCAGCACCAGGCTGACCATGATCAGGAACACGCCGCAAACCGCGGCGTCGAGCCGCGCGTTGATGATCAGCTCGCGCGTTTCGGCGGCCTGGCCGACGGCGATCCGGCCGGTGTCGAGAGCCGACTGCAGCACGCGCGCCTGCGCCAGAAAGCCGACCCGCGGCAGGCCGGAGAAGATCTTCTGCCAGCACGCGGTGAACGTGGCCGAAACCAGCCAAACCAGCGGCGCGCACGGGATCCACATGTATTTCGCGCGATGCATTTTGACGAGCACGGTGGTGCAAAGGCACAAGGCGATGGTCGCGAGTAACTGGTTGGCGATGCCGAACAGCGGCCACAGCGAGTTGATGCCGCCCAGCGGATCGCGCACGCCCTGATAGAGAAAATAGCCCCAGGCCATAACGATGAGCGCGCTCGAGAGGAGGATGCCGGGCATCCAGTGGACCCGCGAGAACGGGCGGTAGACGTGGCCCAGCAGATCCTGAATCATGAAGCGGCCGACCCGCGTGCCGGCGTCGAGAATGGTCAGGATGAACAGTGCCTCGAACATGATCGCGAAGTGATACCAGAAGCCCAGAAACCATGTGCCGCCGAGGCCGCGCGCGAAGATGTGGGCCATGCCGAGCGCCAGCGAGGGCGCGCCGCCGGTGCGCGCGAACAACGTCCGCTCGCCGACCTGCGCGGCGAGCCCGGCCATCTGGTCCACCGTCACGGGGAAGCCCCAGCCGCTGATGACGGCGCTGGCCGCGAGCGGCGTTGCGCCGACGATGCCGGCCGGCGAGTTGACGGCGAAGTAGACGCCGGGATCGAGCACGCAAGCCGCGATCAGGGCCATCAGTGCCACGAAGCCTTCGAGCAACATCGCGCCGTAGCCGATCGGAAAAGCGTGGCCTTCGCGCGCGATCAGCTTGGGCGTGGTGCCCGAGGAGATGAGGGCGTGGAAGCCCGAGACGGCGCCGCAGGCGATGGTGATGAAGCAGAACGGGAAGATCCGGCCGGCGAAAATCGGGCCGGTGCCATCGACAAAACGCGTGAACGGCGCCATCTGCAACGGCGGGCGGACGGCGAGAATGCCGACGGCGAGCATCAGGATCACGCCGAGTTTGACAAACGTGCTGAGGTAACCGCGCGGCGCCAGCAGCAGCCACACGGGCAGAGCGCTGGCAAGGAAACCGTAGATCACGATGGTCCCGGCCAGCGCCATCGTGCCCCAGGTGAACCACGGCGCAACGAGCGGCGAACGGCTGACCCACTGGCCGGCGAAGATGGCGGCCAACACCAGCAGGAAGCCGCCCAGCGACGCTTCGAGAACTTTGCCCGGACGCCAGTAGCGCAGCGTCAGGCCCATCAGCACTGCGATGGGCATGGTGGCGGCGATGGTGAACGTGCTCCAGGGGCTGAACTTCAACGCGTTGACGACCACCAGCGCCATCACCGCCAGCATAATGATCATGATCAGCAACGCGGCGGCCATGGCGCTGACGCCGCCGATGCGGCCGATCTCTTCCCGCGCCATTTCGCCGAGCGAACGACCGTCGCGCCGCATTGAGCAGAACAGCACGACGAAATCCTGCACGGCGCCGCCCAGCACCGCGCCGAGGATGATCCACAACGTGCCGGGCAGGTAACCGAACTGCGCGGCCAGCGTGGGACCGACGAGCGGGCCCGGCCCGGCGATGGCGGCGAAGTGCAGACCGAAGAGGATCCACTTGTTGGTCGGTTCGAAGTCGTGGCCGTCGCGCAGGCGTTCGGCGGGCGTGGCGCGGGTGTCGTCCAGGCACAGGACCTTGGCCGCGATGAACTTGCCGTAGAGCCGGTAGCCGGCGAGGAACGTGCAGACAGCGGCGACCACCAGCCACAGGCTGTTGACGGGCTCGCCGCGATGGATCGCGATGCCTCCGAGGCACAGCGCGCCCGCGGCCGCGAACGCCAGCCAGACGAAGCGTCGGAAGAGTCTTTTCACCACTGGTGTGATTCTACGTCGCCTTGGCGACGCGTGCCCGCGAGCGGGCGGCCGCGCTTCAGAGGCCGATGCCGATCAGCAGCTCGGCCTGGTTGGCGTTGAGCTTGGGCAGCGAGCTGACCGAGATATTGCCGTAGCGCGACCAGCGCAATTCGCCGGAGATCTTGATCATCAGAATCTTGAACTGCACTCCACCGCCGAGCGCGACGCCCTCCTGCCAGCCGCTGGTAGTGGAGGAGTTGTACGCGCCCCCCGAGGCGCTCGTCACGGGCTCGGCGATCAGCGAGCCCGGGATGCCCGTGGAATAGCGGTTCGCGAGGCCGGCTTCGACGAACGGGCGGAAGATCATATGGGTGTTGAAGGACTTCTTCAGCAGGATGGGCACGTCGAAGGAGTCCATGTCGAACTGTTGGAGCAACGACAAGCCGGTGAGCGGGTAAGTGATCGTGGCCGTCGAGCCAGATTTCTTATAGAGCAGGTCGACCTCAACGGCCAAACCCCAGGGCAGGCGCAGTTCGGCGTAGGGGCCGATGGTGTAGACGTGGTCCGCCGAGGTGACGTCGCTGGAGCCCGACGTGAAGTCCGTCAGGCGTGCGCCGCCCTTCAACCCGAAGCCCAGCGGCAGTTGGGCCTGCACTGGGAACGCTGCGCAAGCCAGAACAATAAGCGATAAAAATGTTCCGCGCATGCTTTTATCGTGGGCGTCAATGCAGGCGGAGTCAAGTCATCTCGCGAGAGCAAATGCCGGACGCCGGGCGGGCCCGAACGGAGTTTACATTGGTCACCCAAGAGTCCACCGCGATGCGGGCTGCGGTCCGCGCTTTTTTGCACCGCATCGACTATTACTACGGGCTGTTAGAACAGCGCGCTGCCGCAGAGCGGGCATGGAAAACCAGCCGGACCATTTGCGGGGTTCGGAGGGGCCGTCCTGGTTCTGGCGTACACGTTGTGGAGGCGATTCCGCGGCCATCGGTTCGGTGTCGTTGCGGCACGAAAACACAAATCTGAAGGATCAAAGCCAATTGTCGACTTTTATCTTTGGGATGAATAACTTAAAAGGCTATCAAGCGATAGATTATTCGCCAAATATTCGATTTTTCAAAGAGCGCGGATGGCGGGCCGTGGAGGCGGGCTATCCGATTCATCCTACACCCTGATGTCAAGCTTTAGACGCTATCGCCGTGCCGGCCCGGGGCGGTTCAATACCGAGGGGTGCCCGGCAATATCAAAGCCGGTCTAAGAGGCTGCTGAAAAACGGTCCTGTGGGACCGCTCCCTCACGGTCGCGGCTCAGAAACATGCTGCAAACACAGAGGCAAATGTGAGAGCTGTGCGCGCCTGCGAGCGTTCCTGGGTCTTTTTCAGCAGGCTGCTAAGAGGCCGTCATCGTGGCGGGATCCCAATGGCAGATGCGGCCCTCGAAATAGCTGGTGTTGCACAGCAAGGCCGGTCCGGTGGCGCGGAATCCGAACTCGGCGTCCTCGAAGAACGGCTTGCGCGTGCGCACGGCGTCGAAGAAGTTGTGCACGTGGATCTGGTGCGCATCGCGGGGCGAAGTAAACTTCTGCTGCGACGGGCCGCCCAGGCCGGCGGAGGTCACGGGTTGCAGCGGGTACTTCTCACGGTACGCGCGCATATATTCTTCCTGGGTTTTTTTGGAAAATGTGTCGGCGGTCTGGCCCGGCTCTTTCTCGCGCGGCACGCGATTCAGGGTGACGCTGGTGACGTCGGTCGTGATCGTGCCCTCGCTGCCGATGAAGCGGTAGCCGAAATCCTCGTCGGCTTTCGAGCTCTTGAAGTTCACTCGCAGCATGAACTGAAACCGGGGATGATGTTCAGACTTGTCGTAGTCGATGATGCCGATCTGCGTGTCCGGCACGTCGCGGCCGTCGATCCAATACCGCAAGCCGCCCGTGGAAAAAATCTGCCGCGGTCCGAGCGCGCCGGTGGCCGTGTGCAGGCCGGTGAACAGATGGACGTAGAGATCGCCCGCGACGGCCGTGCCGTAGTCGCGGTAATTGCGCCAGCGGAACAGGCGGATGGGCTCGAAGGGGCGCTTGGGCGCGGTGCCGAGGAAGCGGTCCCAGTCGATGTTTTGCGGGCTGGCGTCGGGCGGGATCGAATACTGCCACGCGCCCATGGCGGTGTTGCGGTCGAGCCACGCTTCGACGCTGTTCAGCTCGCCGATGGCACCCGCGGCGAGCAACTGGCGGATCTTCTGGAAAGCGTGCGCGGAGGCGTACTGGCTGCCCATCTGGAAGATGCGGCCGCTCTTTTTCCAGGCGTCGATGACGCGCTGGCCGTCCTCGATTTTTTGCACCATCGGCTTCTCGCAATAAACGTCCTTGCCCGCGGCCAGGGCGTCGATGGAGATGCGGGCGTGCCAATGGTCGGGCGTGGCGATCATGACCGCGTCGATGTCGCGGCGCGCGATCAGCTCGCGGTAATCGCGCGTGGTGGCGATGCCCGGATATTGCTCCTTCATCCGGTCGAGCCGGGAGTCGTAAATGTCGGCCGCGGCGACGATCTCGACGCCGGGCACGATCGAGGCGTCGTGCGCGTCGCCCTGGCCCATGCCGCCGGGTCCAATCACCGCGATTCGGATTTTGTCATTAGCCATCATGGTCGTGATTCCTCCCGGTTACGCCTCGACAACCCGCATCGTCACGGGGTCCCAATGCTTGATGCGGCCCTCGTAGTAGCTCATGTTGGCCAGCAGCGCCGGACCGGCGGCGCGCAAGCCGAACTCCGCGTCCTCGACCACGGGCTGGCGCGAGCGGACCGCGTTAAAGAAATTCGTGTGGTGCGCGAAGTCGTCAGAATAACGGCGCGGCGGGACGAAGTTCACTTCGTCCACGGGTACGAGGGACTCGGCGGTGACCGGTTTTTCGGGATACTTGCGGCGGTATGCGGCGATGATTTTCTCCGCGGTGGCGCGGGAGAATCCTCCCGCCGTCATGCCCGGCTCCTCTTCTTTCGGCGGACGGCTTAAGCTGACACCGTTGCCGATGGTCATGACGGCGTCGCTGCCGGTGAACTTGAAAGCGCCGGTTTCGCCGCCGCCACAAACGAAGTTCACTCGCAGGGCCAGGTTGAATGCCGGATGCTGGTCCGTCCGCGGGTAGTCGTAGAGGCCGAGCATAATGTCGGGCGCGTCGCGATCGCCCTTCCAGAAATACGTGCCGCCGGAGGCGAAGGCGCGCACGGGGCCGAGGGAACTGGTGACGAAATGGATGCCCGTGAACAGGTGCACGAACAGGTCGCCGGCCACGCCGGTGCCGTAATCGCTCCAATTTCTCCACTGGAACAGGCGCTGCGCGTCGAATGGCCGCTTGGGCGCGCTGCCGAGAAAGCGGTCCCAGTCGATGGTCTGCGGACTGGCGTCGGGCGGAATCGAGTAGCGCCACGCGCCGATGGCGGAGTTGCGGTCGATCCACGCCTCCACCATATTCAGCGTGCCGATGGCGCCGGAGCGGAACAACTCCTGCGCCTTTTGATAAACGACGGAGCTGACGCGTTGGCTGCCGACCTGGAGGATGCGGCCGCTTTTTTTCGAGACCTCGATGAGACGGTGGCCGTCCTGCCACTGCTTCACCATGGGCTTTTGAACGTAGACGTCTTTGCCGGCCTCCATCGCTTCGGCGGCGATCTGCGCATGCCAGTGGTCGGGCGTGGCGATGATCACGGCGTCGATATCTTTGCGGGCGAGCACCTCGCGATGGTCGCGCGTAGTGAAAATGTCCTGGCCCCAGTGCTCCTTGGCGCGGGTCAGGCGGCCTTCGTAAACGTCGCACACGGCCACCAGTTTGGTGCCCGGCACGCTGATCGCGGTCCCGGTATCGCCCTGGCCCATGATGCCGCAGCCGATGGTGGCGAATTGAATGCGATCGTTGGGGCTGGAGGCGGCCTGTTGCGCAAGAGCGGCCGGGAGCGCGAGGCCGGCCGCGCCGCTAGCTTGCAGAAAGTGTCGGCGGGTGGATGCCATGGCAATTATTCTATTGCGTATTGGCGCCGCCGTTGCGGGGACCGACGGATGTGGGCGCGGCGAAAGGTATATTCTGCGGGCGCGACAGGAGATGCGTTGAGCGGTGCGCCGCGCGCCTCCGCCGTGCGAAAACGCTCGCTAGGATTTATCGGAAGACGCCGGCGGCGCGGACGTGCCGCCTGAGGAAGTGCTGCCTTCGGAGCTACTGCCCGAGGATGATTTGGATGGCGATTCCTTCGCTTTGGAAGACTTTTCCTTCGCGGACTCTTTGCCTTCGCCGGCGTGGCCCGTGTCCTTTGACTCGTCCTTGCGCGCGTGCGATCCGCCGTTGGATCGACCCTTCTTCGCGTAGTCCGTCTCGTACCAGCCGCTGCCCTTGAATTGGAATGTCGGTGCCGTCATCTGGCGCTTGACTGCGCCACCACAGCCGGCATGCACCTTCAGCGGCGCGTCGGAGAATTTCTGCAGAACTTCAAAGACTGCATCGCACTTGTGGCACTTGTATTCATACAAAGGCATTTCGATCGTTTCCAGCTTCGCTCTTCTACTCCATTATGAGCCATTGCGACAGAACGCATGGGTAACGCTGGCAGCAGGTGCGACTCTCGCCGCCGGGCCTCATGCCGCAGCCGCGATGGCCGCGCGCCTCTCGACCGGCAGGGGTGATTCGCGCCCTAAGGAAGTTTTTTCTTCCCCGGGTCGGCTTGTTCTTTCACTGATTCCGGCGTAGGGGTAACTGGCGCCGGCGCGGCCACCGGTTGCGCCACGCTCCTGGCCGCGGTCACCGGAGCGACGCCGTTCAGCACATCGAGCGCCTTCTTCAACACCGGGTCCTCGCCCGGTTTCCTGGCCGGCGGCGCAGCTTGCTGGTCCGGCTCGACGTCTTCCTCTTCGAGCGGCTGGCCCTCAATGTCGTTCACCAGGAATTCGGGCACCACCGGAGTTTCCTGGAACGCCTTGCCCAGCGGCGAGTAGTATTTCGCAACGGCCAGCAGCACGGCTCCGCCGTCTTCGGTGCGGATGACTTTGCGCACGGCCGCGTCGCCGAAAGTGCGTTCTCCGACCACCTGCGCGCGCTTGTTGTCCACCAGCGCCGCCGCGGCGATCTCTGCCGCGCCCAGCGTGCCGCGATTGGTCAGGATCACCATCGGGCCGCTGAAGATCACTTTCGCCGGGTCGGCCTCAAAACTCTGCTTGGGCATCGTCTGGCCCTGCAGCGTGGCGATGGTCCCTTTGCCGAGGAACAGGTTCGCCAGCGCGATCCCCTCTTCGTCCGCGCTCACCGCGTCGTGACGCAGGTCGAGAATCAGCCGCTTGGCTCCGCGCTTTTCAATCTCCTTGACCGCCGCCGCAACTTGGGCCGCCTGGCCCGCGCTCAGGTCGTACACCTGCACCAGTCCCGTCTGGTTGTCCGCCATGCGCACCACGATTGGCGGCGACTTGATCTCGGCGCGCGTCAGCTTGATCGTGACCGGATCGGGCTTGCGCAGTCGCAGAACCGTCAGATCGACCGTCGTTCCGGGGTCGCCCTCGAGCAGCAGGTCGGCAAACGCCAGCGGCATGTCGCGCGTCTGAATCCCGTTGATCGATTCGACGATGTCGCCGGTCGAAATGCCGGCCTTGTCGGCAGGCGAGCCGAGAATCGCGTCCACGACATTGATTTCGTAGCCGTACTTGCGGCTCAACACCAATCCCACTGCCGCTCTTTTTAGTTCCTTGCCCTTGGTGTACTGCTTGTACTGGTCGGCGTTCAGATAGCTGGCGAAGGGATCGATGGAAATCAGCAGTCCGTTAATTGCCCCCAGAGTGACGTTCTTCATGTCGGGCTCTTCCACATAGTCCGACTTGATCTTGGCAAACACCTCGGCATAGACGCTCAGGTGCCGGTATGGCGCCGCCGGATCCTCAGACACAGGCTGGCTTTGGCCCACCAGCGAGCCGGCCAGAATCAACGCCACCAGGATGCTGGAGACGCCCACAACAACGTACTTGAATGCTCGGTTCATAAGGTTACAACTGTGCTAAATTCTCCCAGTTTTCCCAGTGGAGCCGGGACCGCTCCTAAGCCACTACTATATCAGGCGCCAGCCGCCGCGCTCCCGGGCCCGGCAGTGTCCTGTTTGCTGCGTTCCATCGCAGCCCGACCCGAAAGATGTCGGTGCGGGCCGCATAGGATCCGCTACCGGGAATGGCACGCGTTGCAGAGCCGCCTCGCGCGAGCAGTCACAAGCCATTAGACGCGCCGCGTCGAAAAGGGTTCTGAAAACCTGCGTCACCGTGGCGCCGCGTCACTCGGGCCGGCTCAGCCCCACGACAACCTGCGCGACGCTCCAGCCGGCTGCGAAATGCATCGATGGGTCTCCACCAGCGAACATAATCCGCGAGATCCGGCGAGAGAATGGCAATGTCTTAATGCTTTTAATAATTCGAATTACCTGATATCGCAGTACTAGTCTGCGGCAGAACTACTAGTACCTAAGTTCGTAATATTTTAGTACGAAAAAGCAAGAAGTCTCTTCCGATTCCAACTGTCTTGGAGTACAATTATATTGCTTGGAGTCTCAGAGTGAGCAGACCACGTGTGGTAACTCATGGCACTTCTGGCTCCATCGCTGCGGCGATTCGGACTAGCGATTTTGGCCGCTCCGGATGAGTTGAAAGCAATTGAACGGAGCGATCGGGTCCCTCGATGAGATGGAGGGAAGGGGGCAAGCAGTGACTTATCTGACGAAGTTCCTGCGTGACGAACAGGCGCAGGACATGATTGAGTACACGCTCTTGTTGGCCTTCGTTGCGCTGGCTGCCGGGGCCGCTTGGGTTGGTATAGCTCCGGCTACCTCGACCATCGTGTCCATCCGCAATAAAGACCTGATCAGCGCCGACACAATCGCGCATTAGTTATCACCGCTCTCCTCATCCTGGCTGCATTTTCCGCAATTCCGCCGCACGCCGCTCCCTCCCCGCTCCGTTCCAATTGCGTTGTTTCCGACCTGCACACCTTCAATTCTCGGCACACGTTCGAGTGCGGCGCACAATCGCGTCGGGGTTTGGATATGCTTGTTGCACGCCGGCGCTCGCCAGCCTCGACCAACCGGATGGATGAACCACGATGCAACCCCGCCAGACCAGTGCCTTCCCCGTTTTCCTCGCCTTCCTCGCCATGGGCTTCGCCGACGCGGCCGGGCCCCTCGTCAGCCAGGCCAAAGAGTACTTCCATATCACTAACTTCGCCGCGCAATTCGTGACTTTCTCTGGTTTGTTGATGTTCGGTATTCTGTCCGTGCCGGCGAGCGTATTCCAGGACCACAAGGGCAAGAAAACCGCCCTCCTGCTGGGCCTCGCTATCATGTTTGCCGGAATCGCGAGCCCGGCCATTCGCTTTCTGCCGGCGTTGAATTATACTTTCCCGCTCTTTCTTCTCACCATGCTCCTGCTGGGCGCGGGCGCAACCATCCTGCAGGTCGCCGGCAACCCGATTATGCGCGACGTTTCAGCCACCGGGAAATACTCGCGCAATCTTTCGCTGGGACAATTCGTGAAAGCCATCGGCTCGCTCTCGGGCACGCTGATTCCCGTCGTGGCCGTGCGCTATTTCGGCGCCGATCGCGAAGCGATTTTTGCTATTTTCCCGATCTACAGCCTGGTGCTGCTGATCGCTCTCGTCGCCTGCCTGTCGCTGCGTGTGAATGAACAGCGTGCGCCGGAGCACACCTCCGCCACGTTCGGATCGTCGCTCGCCATGCTCGGCAACGGTTACGTCGCCATGATGATCCTGGCGCTGTTCCTCTATGTCGGCGCGGAGGTATCGGTCAGTTCGGGCATTCCGCTTTATTTGAAGGAGCGCTTTCAGGTGGACCTGACCAGCATGGGACTCCTGGGCACGATGTTCTTCTTCTTGTGGCTGACCATCGGCCGCTTTCTGGGAGGCGTGATTCTGACCTGGATGAAACCGCGGACGTTTTTCGTCATCACGTGCCTGCTCTCGCTGGTTGGGCTGCTTGCCATCTTCCTGCCCAGCCGCGCGGCTGCCTGGACCGGCTTCTGCCTCATCGGCCTCGGTTTCGCCAACATCTTCCCGCTGATCTTCTCCATCGTGATCGACAAAATGCCCGAGCACTCCAACGCGCTCTCCGGTCTGATGGTGATGGCGATCGTCGGCGGCGCCGTCGTTCCGCTGGCGCGCGGGCTGGCGGCCGATTCGTTTTCCCAGCAAGTCTCGTTCAGCGTGCCGCTGCTGTGCCTGGTCTACATCGCCTGGACGGCTCTCATGAACCTGCGCGCGGCGCACGCCTGAGCGGCGGAGGAGTTCGTTTCATGCCCATGAATTCCGATACCGACGAGCGCATCGTGATGACGCTCGATGCCGGCGGCACCAACCTCAAGTTCTCCGCCATCCGCGGCAACCAGCTGCTCGCCGGCCCCATCAGCCGCCCCACCGAAGCGCACGATCTCGATCGCTGTCTCTCGAATATCGTCGCCGGCTTCAACCACATCCGCGCCTCGCTCCCCGCCGCGCCCGTCGCCATCAGCTTCGCCTTTCCCGGCCCGGCCGATTATCCCCACGGCATCGTCACCAACGAGAACAACTTGCCGGCCTTTCGTGACAGCGTCGCCCTCGGGCCCATGCTCGCCGACCGCTTCGGCATTCCCACGTTTCTCAACAACGACGGCGATCTGTTCGTCTACGGCGAGGCCATCGCCGGCTTCCTGCCTTACGTCAACGGCCTGCTCGAACAAGCCGGCAGCCCCAAGCGTTACCGCAATCTGTTCGGCATCACGCTGGGAACCGGTCTCGGAGGCGGCATCGTCGTCGACGGCGAACTGCTGATCGGCGATAACTCCGCTGCGGGCGAGGTTTGGCTGCTGAGAGATAAGCTCGATCCGCGCATGAATGCCGAGGAAGGCGCATCCATTCGCGCCGTCCGGCGAGTTTACGCGCGCGCCGCCGGGATTACTTTCGAAGAGGCGCCCGAGCCCAAGGACATTTTTGAAATCGGTCTCGGCCGCGCCACGGGCGACGCGGCGGCGGCCCGCGAGGCCTTCCGCCAGATGGGCGAAGTGGCCGGCGATGCCGTAGCCCAGGCGCTGACGCTGGTCGACGGCCTCGTCGTCGTCGGCGGAGGCATCTCCGCCGCGCATCCGCTGTTCCTGCCCGCGCTGGTCGATGCGATGAACGGCGTCTTCGAGCGCGCGGGCCAACCCATGCGGCGGCTCATCCCGCGCGTCTTCAATATTGAAAATGCCGAACAGCGCGAGACGTTCCTGCGCGGCCAGGCGCGGGAAATCACCGTCCCTGGTTCGTTGCGCAAGCTCGTCTACGACCCGCTGCAGCGCACCGCCGTCGGCATTTCACGGCTGGGCACCAGCGAAGCCGTAGCGATCGGCGCCTACGCCTACGCGCTACACCAACTGGGCTGATCGCCGCGCCCGCGGCTTCGAAAACTCCTGGACTGACCGCTGAGCCGCGCGTGCGGGACACCGAAGCCCACTCACTTTGGAGCATAACCACCAGGCCTTCCGGAAACCCCTCTCGCACGCGGGGGACACCGCGGTATCGTCGCCTTGTAGGCATACGCGCCCCACGCCGGGAAACCCCTCTCGCGCGCGAGGGACACCGAGGCCCACTCAACCCTCAACCACGACCACTAACCCTTCTCCCGAGGGCGACACCAAGGCGTCCTCCCCGGACGCCGCAGGTGTGTCCCCGCGCTACCACTGCGCCGCCAATAAACGTCGCCGCCCGCGCCCTCTCTATGAGCAACGCCAGCTACCTCGCGACCTCGCGAAGGACCTCTCCGAACGCCCCGCTCGGCGTCTCCACATCGAACAGCGACGAGAGCGTCGGCGCGATGTCGTTCGGCGCGATGCGCCGCCGGTACACGCCCGGCAGCACGCCCGCGCCATAGAAAATCACCGGCACGTGCGAGTCGTAGCTGTAGGGCGTGCTGTGCGACGTCCCCGAGGTCCCGCCGAACAGGTAGTACGGCTCCTGCACCACCGTGATATCGCCCGAGCGCGCGGCGTAATAGCCTCGCACCACGGCCTGTCCCACCACATCGGCCGCGCCGCCGTAGGTCATCAGTTCGTCGCGCGTGAATACCCGCGCGATATGCGGCATCGCGCGCAGCGTCTCGGCCGCCACGCGCCGCACCTCGCGCAAGTCGGCTTTGTTCTTCGCCGCCGTCTCGTAGTCCAGATAAATCGCCTCGCCCCCGCCCGCCAGAATCCACTTGCCCGCGCCGAACTTCTCGCTCAGCGCCTGGTTGAGCGCCTGCGAAAGCTGCGCCGTGTTGATCCGCCCGCCCGGCATCCGCCGCGCCTGGTTCACCTCCGGCACCGGCGCCACGCCGTGGTCGCCCGTCAGCACCACCAGCGTGTGGCCCTTGCCGATCTGCGCGTCGATGAAGTCCAGCAGCTTGCCCAGCGCGATATCCGTGCGAATCGAAATGTCGCGCACCGCCGGATGGTCCGGGCCGAGCCGGTGCCCCACGTAGTCGTTCGACGAGAAACTCACGGCCAGCACATCCGTGCCTTCGTGCCGCCCCAGTTGCTCGTTCGCTATCGCCTTTTCGGCGAACTCCTCGACCAGGTCGTTGCCGAACGGCGTGGCCTCGATCGAGCCGCACTTCGGCGCCGCGCCGCCGGCCGCCAGCGTGCAGAACGGCTTGCCGCCCGCCCCGGCGTTGAGCGGCAGCCACTCCGCGTCGCGGTACTTCGCCGCCGGCCCGGCCTCGTTCGCCGCCTTCACCCACTCCGGCAACTCGCTCATGTAGTAATCGCTTGTCACGAAATGCCCCGACCCGTCGTCGAACCAATACGCCGCGTCGGCCATGTGTCCGGCCGGCAGAATCGCGGCCCGGTCCTTGATCGAAATGCCGATCACGCGGCTGGTTTGCGGTCCGCCCCGCGCCGCCATTTTCAACTCATCGGGAAACGTGCTCACCAGCATCCGTCGCGGCGACGCGGCCGTAGCGCCCGCCGCGCCGCCCAGCAGCTTCGTCGTCTCGTCCGAAACGCTCGTCACCTGTTTTTTCGCGGCCCGGTCGTACCATTCGTTGCCGATGATGCCGCTCACCGACGGCGTCGCCCCTGTCAGAAACGTCGAGTGCCCCACTGCCGTGATGGTCGGGTAATGGATGTAGTGCGCCTCGGTGTAAACCGCGCCTTCGTTCAGCAGCCGCGCCAGCCCGGCATGGTAATCGGCGCGGAACCGCGTCAGGTAGTCGTAGCGGAATTGGTCGATCACCACGGCCAGCACCAGCTTCGGTTTGACGGGCTTCTCCGCGCCGCGCGCCGGTCCCGCCGCTATCGCCAGGACGAATGCCACTGCCAGCGCCCAGATTCTTCGTCTCATCATCGTTGCCGCCTCCACTCGAATTTCCGCCGACGATTATCTCACGCCCGCGCCTGCGCTTGACATTATGTTGGGCCGCGCTATCCGCCCAGTCCTCATCCGCGTGTACAATCGTCTAAGCGCATGAAGCCCGACACCTCCAGCCAGACCCTCCGCAACCGCGGTATCCGGCTGACCCGCCAGCGCCAGCTTCTGCTCGATCTGATCGAGGCCTCCGGCGAGCACCTGGACGCCGAAGCGCTCTACAACCTGGCCCACCAGCGCGACCCCAAGCTCAACCGCGTCACCGTCTACCGCACCCTCAAACTGCTCAAGGAGGGCGGCCTGGTCGACGAGCTCGACCTGATGCACTTCGTCGGCGATCAGCACTACTACGAAACCCGCCGCAAACAGGAGCACGCCCACATCATCTGCCTCCGCTGCGGCCGCGTCGAAGAATTCTACGGCCCCCCGCTGCATCGCCTGCGCCAGCAGATCGAGACCACCTTCGGCTTCCAGATCCTCATCGCCCGTACCGAAATCGGCGGCTTCTGCTCCCACTGCCAGGGCCTGCGCCAACAGGAGATCGAGTCCGTCCTCCAACGCCAGGTCGAGATCCCCCCACCTGTCGCAAAACCGCCCAAGAAGCCTCGCCGCAAGCTCTGACGCGACCCGCTCTCCCGTCTCACCGGATGTAGAATATGGCCGGGAGAACGCATCATGCCCACATCGCGCGTGCCCGCGTCCACGGACTGGTTTATCAACATGATCGTAGTCGCCCTGGCCGTGGGTGGATTGTTCGTGGTCGGCCTCAAGCTGGGCCCGACCCACCCATTGGTCTTCATCGGCGCGGTCCTGGTCGTGCTATTCCTGCTGGTGCGCTGGAACTCCGGCAGCACCGCGTATCTGTGCCAGAGCTGCGGCCGGGAGTTCACCCTGACGCCCTGGCAGGATCTTCTGAGCCCGCATACGCCCACCTCCAAGTACGCCCGCTGCCCGCATTGTGGCCAGCGCAGTTGGAATCACGCCCGCGTGCGCGAATAGGCCCTCCCTCCGGCCCTTTGCAGCGCTCCGGATCCCATTTTCCCGGTGCTACACTGAGAAAGAAAGTCATGCGCCGGCTGTTTTTCTGGGAGTTCGCGCGAACAAGCTGGCAGTACGACATTGTCGTCGCGCTGATCCTGGCCTTTATCTTTTTGACTCCCAAAGCTTTCTTTAAGGACCAGCCGCGCGCCGTCAGCGTCGTGCAAATCCCCGGCGCACCCCGCGAATCCGTCTTCCTGATCGACCCCAGCCTGATGCGCGACGTCGCGCTCAACTCGCGCGGTCAGCGCGCCATCGAGCTGGTTCAGAAGCGGACCGGGAAGCGAATGCAGCTCATTCGTCTGGAGACCGTCACCGATCCCGACGAAGAGGTCACCTGCTTCATGGCTTTCTTTAAGCCGTAACTGGAGCACGAGACCGCCCTAACTATGATTTCCGCTCGTATCCGCCCCCTTCTTGGCGCCGCCCTCGTTTTCGCCGCCGCCATTTCCGCCCAGGACCTCGAATCGGCGCTCGGCCGCATGGACCGCCTGTCCAAGGGCTTCCGTGGCCTCACCGCCGACCTCCACAAAACTGCCTACACCGCCGTCATCAAGCAATCCGACGAGTCCTTCGGCCGCCTGACCGTCTTCCGCGCTCAGCCCAAGGACCTGCGCATGCTCGTCGAAATCGACAAGCCCGACCCCACCGCCGTCGCCTACGGCGATAACAAAGTGCAGATCTATTACCCCAAGATCGCCGAAGTGCAGGAGTACGACCTCAGCGGCAAGCAGAACCATCTGATCGAAGAATTCCTGCTGCTCGGTTTTGGCACATCTACGTCGGATCTTCGGAAGAAATACAGCATCACATTTAAGCAGGAGGCCACCGTCCAGGGCCTGAAAGCCGACTTGCTCGAGCTCGTGCCCAAGTCCGCCGAGGCCCGGGCCGATTTTCCCAGCATCGAGATGTGGGTTGCTCAGGGCGGCGGCTATCCCGTGCGGCTGAAATTGCACCAGCCATCGAAAGATTATCAGCAGGCGGAGTACACCAACGTCCGGGTTAACCCGCCTAATATCACGGAAGCCGCGGTTCGCCTGAAGCTTCCCAAAGGCGTGAAAAAGGTCCGCCCGCAGAAGTGACCAGCGCCAGCGAAGTATAAGCGAAGTACGGAGTGGGTCTGAGGTCTAAGCGAACGGACAGGCGGCTTCGAAGTGCATGCAGAATAATGAGTGGCTGCGAACGTGCATCAATATTAACCGCCGGCGACAGATGGCAGGAGCCGGTCCTGTCAGCCCGGCCCGGCCACGGCGCCGGGGCAGGGAAATGAGCGGCGAATTACGATAATGGCGATCTCCCCCAGCAGCGGCAAGCGCCTCGCGTTCCTCGACTGGACACGCGGTTTCGCGGCTTGCATCATGCTCCAGGGGCATGTGTTCCAGTCCTTTGCCCACAAGGACTTGCGCTCCGATAGCCCGTACGTCCTGAGCCAGTTCTTCGGCGGCCTCACCCCGGCCGTGTTCCTGTTCGTGACCGGCGTCACGCTCGCTTTTTTGATGGATTCGCAGAGCCGCAAGCAGCCTTCGGCCTGGCGTCGCGTCGTGGCCGCCATCTACCGCGCGCGCTACCTGCTGCTGATAGGACTTGCATTCCGCCTGCAGCTTTGGATGACCGCCTTCGGCCAGAGCGCCTGGCAGAACGTATTCAAGGTGGACATGCTCAACTGCATGGCCGCCACTATGCTCGTCCTGGCCCCTCTGGCGCTGCTGAACACGCGCGAACGCCTGCGCTTCGGCGCCCTGGCCGGCCTGTTCATCGCCCTCGCCTCGCCCTTCATCTCGCAGATCGGCTTCACCTGGGTCCATCCCTTCCTGCGCGATTATTTCGTCCCCAATGCGAATTGCTTCCCCATCTTCCCCTGGGGCGCCTTCCTGGCCTTCGGCATTAGCTGCGGCTCCGGACTGCGCCTGATCAAGGAAGAGGACACCAGCCGGGCCATGCAGTGGGCCGCCCTGGGTGGCATCGTCCTGATCATCGCCGCGCGCTTCGCCGCCGACCTGCCCTT
>Ga0302319_10001005_pt1 | contig 63352 bp, 40 predicted proteins | sample Bog_T0_2_FD_203319 | JGI IMG/M metagenome (GOLD analysis project Ga0302319, IMG submission 203319) | Peat permafrost microbial communities from Stordalen Mire near Abisko, Sweden - Bog_T0_2 | ecosystem: Environmental > Terrestrial > Soil > Wetlands > Peat | place: Sweden: Abisko, Stordalen Mire...
ATCATCCGCTCCATCTCGGCGGCTGAGTACTGCTGGGTTTCGTCCACTACCCAGCATCACCCGCCCCGACCAAAGCGGACAGATCACGTGTGAATTGGACCGGACAACTCACATACTAGCGACAGTCTTCGCGAGTACCCTGGCGTCCGCCGCGCGGTTTTCGTATGCTACCGATTGAATGAGCGCCTCTTATCAAACCTGCCAGAATGCTCGGGCTGCCGCCGAGGCGTGCGCCGGTCACATCGTCACCGTGCTCGAAGCCGCGCTTGCCTGCCAGGAGCTGGCCACGCTGGCCGTCTCCGGCGGCACCAGCCCTCGGTGGATGTTTGAGCGCCTGGGGGCGTCGGACCTGCCGTGGAACCGCACCCACCTCTTCTTTGTCGATGAGCGCGTCGTCCCGCCTTCCGACCCGGCCAGCAATTTCAAGCTGGCCAATGAGCATCTCATCCTGCCCGCGCGCGTTCCCCAATCGAGCGTCCACCGCGCTGAGGGCGAGCTGGATCCGCAAGCCGCGGTCCAGCGCTACGCCGACGACATCCGCCGCTTCTTCGGGTTGAACCAAGGCGACCTGCCGCGCTTCGACGTGGTGCATCGCGGTATGGGGCCTGACGGGCATACCGCCAGCCTGTTCCCCGGAGACCCTTTGATCGAAGATCGCCAGGGGATCGCCGCCGCGACTTTCGCCGCGCAGTTTCGCCAGTGGCGTGTCACCCTGCTGCCGGGCGTCCTGGTTGCCGCCAAGCACACCGTTTTCCTGGTCACTGGGGACGACAAGAAAGAAGCGCTGCGAGCGGTGATCCAAGGCGAGTACGATCCCATGAAATACCCCGCGCAAATCGCCACCCGCCCCGGCCACGATGTCGTCTGGTTCCTCGACCAGGCCGCCGCCGCCCTCATCGAGCAGTAAGGTAGGGCACGCTTTAGCTTGCCAACGCCCGCTTGCGGGCGCATTTCCCCAGTTCACGCTTCCGAAACATCTCGACGTGGCGCACGCACTCGTGCGTGCCGCGTCGGCACTCCTGCCGACGCCAGGCGTCTCACCGGCAGGTGTTCGAGAAGAGTCTCGACACGGCACGCACGAGTGCGTGCGCCACGTCGGTCGCCACCAATTCTTGTGTCCCAGCAGCCAGCAGTAGCCCGCCGAAACGCTACACTATCTTTATGGAGTGGATCGAAACCGCCGCCCGCCGCCTAACCGTTCACATTCCGGCCGCCGTGGAAACCTCAGCCGAGCGCGCCGCGCGCATCGATCATGCGCTGACCGTCTCCGCGCAGGCGCTCGAATCGCTGCAACAACCCGCCGGCTGCTGGTGGGGCGATCTCACGGCCGACACCACGCTCGAATCCGATTACATCCTCTACCAACTGTGGCGCCACCAGCCGGACGCCGATGGCGAATGGCGTCCGCCCGCGGCGACGCGCGTCCGCAAAGCCTGCGAGTCTATCCTCCGCCGCCAGCTCCCCGATGGCGGTTGGAACATTTATCCCGGCGGCCCTTCGGAGGTCAATGCGACCGCCCGCGCCTACACGGCCTGCAAACTCGCCGGGCAAATCGCCGGCGTCGAGCCCGACCCGGCCCCCATGCTCCGCGCCCGCGACCGCGTGCTGGCGCTGGGCGGCCTGCAAGCCGCCAACAGCTACACCAAGATCAACTTCAGCCTGCTCGGCCTGTACCCGCGCCAGGGGGCGCCCAGCGTCCCGCCGGAAATCGTGCTCGCTCCCGGCGACATCCTCTATGAGATGTCCTCCTGGACGCGCGCCATCCTGGTGCCGCTCTCCATCGTGCAAGCCATCGCCAAGCCCAAGGTCACGCCGCACGGCGTGCGCGTGGATGAGTTGCTGCGTCCCACCGCAAAGTTCTCCCTGCCCAAGCGGGACGCCGCCGCCATCGTCTTCCAACAGGTGGATCGCGCTGTCAAACTCTGGGAAAAGCGCGGCCTGAAGAACGTGCGCGCCCGCGCCATCCGCGAGGCGGAACGCTGGATGCTGGAGCGCACTCGCCACACCGATGGCCTCGGCGCCATCTATCCATCCATGATGTATAGCATCATGGCGCTGGAGTCGCTCGGCTATCCGGAGGACCAGCCCGACCTGGTCGAAAGCGTCCGCCATTTCGACAACCTGATTCTGGAGGACGGGGACCACTTCCAATTCCAGCCCGCCGTGTCGCCGCTCTGGGACACCGCCATCTGCTCTTATGCGCTCGGCCAGTTGCAGGAAGGGCGCGCCGGAACCGAGTCGTGGGCGCCTTCGCCCGCCTCGCTCACCCGCGCCGCCGATTGGATGCTCACGAAGGAAGTGCGCCGCAAAGGCGATTGGGCGATCAAGCGGCCCGACCTGGTGCCCTCCGGCTGGGCGTTCGAATTTGCCAACGAATATTATCCCGACGTGGACGACACCGCCATGGTGCTGCTCGCGCTCGGCCACGCCAAGGCCAGCGACGCCAAGGCGCAGGCCCGCGTGGAACGCCGCGCCATCGATTGGATCGTGGGCATGCAGTCTTCCGATGGCGGATGGGCCGCCTTCGACGCCGATAACAACTGGCGGATTCTCAACAAGGTTCCCTTCGCCGATCACAACGCCATGCTCGATCCGACCTGCCCGGATATCACCGGCCGCGTCATCGATGCCCTGGTCAAGCGCGGATTGCCGGTCTCCCACGCCGCCATCCAGCATGGCGTGCAGTTTCTGTTGCGCTCGCAGGAGCGCGATGGAAGCTGGTACGGCCGCTGGGGCGTCAATTACATCTACGGCACGTTCCTGGCATTGCGCGCGCTGCGCGTGGCGGGCGGCGCGCAGGCACAGCCGGCCATAGACAACGCCGTCGCCTGGATTCGCCGTGTAGAGAACCGCGATGGCGGCTGGGGCGAATCCTGCCAGAGCTATCGCGACAACTGCTTCGTCCACGGCCCGTCCACCGCGTCGCAAACCGCCTGGGCCGTCCTCGGTCTCTGCGCCGCCGGCGACACGACATCCGCCGCTGCCGAACGCGGCGTCAGTTACCTCTTAGAGACACAGCAGCCCAACGGCCGCTGGAAAGAAGATCAAGCCACCGGCACCGGCTTCCCCAACGTCTTCTATCTGACTTACCACCTATACCGGGATTATTTCCCGTTGCTAGCGCTGGCGACGGTGCGGGGGAGTGGAGGGCGGGGGCAGACGGCTTAGGGGCGGGCCGACTAAACCTCGAGGTTTGGACTCTGCTCAGTTGTTTCTGAGTCGCGGGGAGTTTTATTGGTGCCTGGTTTCGTCCTCCTGCGCAGACTCAAAGTTGCAAAATACGACTTCTGTTGAAGCGCTCGGTGGGCTGAGGCAACCGCGCCGAGGACTAGGGCACTCCAGAATACCAGCCACGGCTGCCGTGATGCAATCGCCACGGCGACGGAGGCAGCAAAGGGACCCCATAAGGCAAGGAGTAGCACAAGTAGAGTCCAGCGCGATCCGGAAAACGCGCTGAACAGTGTGCCCGGCGCCGGAAAGTTCGGCGACGAGACGGCTTCGCGTGCAAACGCGCCGAAGTACACGAGGACGAAAGCCAACAGCACCTCTGCAAAAATGCTCCCTAAGACAAGGTCCCGGGGCAATGAACCTGGGGCTATCTCGATCTCCCTTCTGACACGTGCCCCGAGCTGGTCCGGATCAGTGACCGTCGGCCGTTCAAATTGTGCCAGATCCGCAACATCGCGTATGGTCAGGCATGCTAGTAGCACGTCAGTATTTATCGCTGGCACAAACTGGTCCGAGGTTCGACCCTCGTGTGGCGCGTCGATCTCTTTCTTGGCGCAACCATTCGCAACTGAATTTCGGTACACCAAGTAAGTCCGCCTAGTCGCCCAGCGCACGATCGAAAAGTCGTAGAAATTCGAGTACCCGCGACTTTCGGTTAGCAACTGCGAGTCGTTTAGCCTTTTGAGAACGTCCACAATTCGGGGGATTTCAGGCATAAAGGTTACAGCGCACATGCTAACCAAGGTCGGCGCCGACGGCGGCCTGATTTTCCTTCCAGCAGCCGTCGGGCCGCCCGGAGCGCGACTTTGCCCGACGTCGTCCCCCAGAGCTACGGCGGGCTGCTCCTGCGCCTTGCCTGTCGCCGCCGGAACCGCGGAGCCCACACAACCTTGAGACGGCAACTGCGCGAGCGCGATAGACTCTGCATCCCGATTGGAATCTCTGAAGGTCCTCCATACCGGATCCTCGTTGAGCGTGTCGACCGAGAGTTGCAGGTTGAACCGACAGGCAAGGTAACGGCCGAAGGCAACCTCCTTCTTCCGTTGCGCCCAAGCGGGTATCAGCAGACAGAGCGCGACGGACAGGAGCAAAGCCAGAGCCCCGGAGCGGGTGCAGGCGTCGGACACAGTGGCGTCCGCTTTGGTCTGCTCGCTGGAGTTGTTCGGCAAAGCGTTTGACACGGGCTTCTCCTTATCGCCGGCCGTTCCCATGGACAGCAGGCGGCCGATCTCAAGCCCCCCCTATTCCCCCGTCGGCATGTGAATGTACATGGACTGGATGCCAACCCGGCCGGGGCCGGTGAAGCGGTTGCACACGATCTGCGCGGCACTGGCGAACAAGCCGGTCGAGAATTTCTGAAATTGCGTTTCCATCTGGACCGAGCGGTCTTTGTAGACCCAGCCGCCGGGCTCGACGTCAATCTGTTCGCCGGCTCCCAGTGTCACCTCGAAAACGTTCCCGTATCCGTGGACCCACACTATCCCTTCGCTGGCTTGCGCGCTGAAATGGTCGATGAAAAACCCGGTCCCGCCCATCAGCATATTGGAAACCCCTTTTACCCGCGTGAACGTGTAATCGACGCTGCCGGTGGCGGCGAGAAACTGGTGTTCCCGCATCTCGATTCCTTCGCCGCGGTTCAGATGGATCCCAAAAAGGTGACCAGCGCCATCGCGGCTGAAAGCGATCTGTCCGGGACCGCTGGCTTCGGTCAGCAGAATGGGCATCCCCGCCATGATGCGCTTGAAGCCGCCCTTCAAGGACTTGATGCCGATCTGCGTTCTGGGTTCCTTCCAAAGAAGAATGTGGTGCTCGAAGTAAACCGGGACACTCGCCAACTCGATACGCAGCACGGGAACCAGCTCGCCTTCGATGTGATAGGTTACGCCGGCAAATTGTTCGTCACGTGCTGCGGTAGGTTTCAGAATGGGAATCGGCACTGGGCTCCTGCTTTCCGGATGAAGTTAACTGCAACTTATAATCATGGACCCGAAACACCGAAATTGCAACGGCCAACAGGGCTTCAGGGGGACGCCCTTTGCGAGCTGACAAGAATCGGCATTAATCGGACTGTGACTCGCCGCTCGTGCTGGTATCTTCCTGTTCGCGTCCGCTGTCGTGATGCCAGTGGTTGTACTGAGGCGGCTGCTGGAGTGTCTCCGCAATCTTAAGTGGAACGTAGACCGGCGCGGCAACTATCTTGATGCTGGTCTTGACCAGATCCTTTAGGAGTCCCATAAGACCTCACAGGCGCGAACTGTTACCCCAGACTCGAGTCTACTCCTCTGTGCGGGACAAGTGACTGCGTTCAAAGCCGCTCGCCGTCAGGGGGTGACATGGGTCTCCGGCCCTCCCAAGGGGATGAAGTCAAGCACCGTGGCGCGGGCCGTCCGGCCTGCTGAGCCGAGAGTCATCTCGGCTTTTCTTCCCGCCGCGCGAGCGTGATTTTCAACGGAGCGGTGCTGGTGTGAGTCTACAGCCGATAGCGCGCCACGTCCGTTGCGGCGAAATCGTTGCCGGTTGCCAGCACGGGCTCGCCGCGAGATACCGCCAGCGCGTATACGGCACAATCTCCGAAGTTGAGCTGCGCCCGGTGTCCCATGCCTTTTCCGAAGCGGCCAAACGCCGCTATGGCCAATCGCGCCTGGATTTCGTCGAATGGGACCACTTCGTTCGCCAGTTCGTTCACGAGCTGGTACAGCAAGCCGACCGCGCTCTCGCCCAATCGCGCGCGAAGGACCATGCCGGCTTCCAGCAGCGACACCGACGAGAGGACGCGGTCGGTTGCCGTTTCCAGTGCGTCCAGCAGCCGTTTCCGGGACGGTTCTCCGAGCGAAATCGCAACCAGCGCCGATGTGTCGATTACCATCAGCCCGGAATCCCGAAAGCATCGTAGCCGAGGATCTCTTCCGGCGCACGGGCGTCGAGAACTGGAAGCGCGCCGATCCCGGCGCAGAGAGCGTCCACTTTGGCTCGGTTGAGAGGCCGGTCCGTCTTGCGGAGCGTTTCTTCCAGAGCGGCGATTACGGCATCGCTGAGCGTCACTCCCATGCGCTTGCCGACCTGCTCAGCCAAACGATGGGCGACGGGATTCTTGATATACAGCGTGCGCCGTTTCGCCACCACCGCCTTTCGGGTCTTCATGGTTTCCATTATAGGGCAATCCCCAGGGATATACCAGAGTTCGGGCTGAGCGGATCGCGCGACACAAAAACGGGCAAGCTAAAGCATGCCCCACCAACGGCACGCATGGCATTGGTAGGGCACGCTTTAGCTTGCCCCCCTACTCGTATTGCAGCGCTACCACTGGGTCCAGGCGCGCGGCTTTCAACGCGGGCCAGGTGCCGAAGAAGAGACCAACGCCGACGCTCACGCACACGCCCAGCGCGGCTGCCCACAGTGGCACCGAGGTCGGCAGGCTGGGGAAGATCAGCCGGAACATCACCGAGATCAGCCACCCCAGCGTCATCCCCGCCAGGCCGCCCAGGCCCGTCAGCACCACCGCCTCGGTGAGGAACTGGACCACGATATCGGAGCGTTTCGCGCCCACCGCCTTGCGAATGCCGATCTCCCGCGTCCGCTCGGTGACCGACACCAGCATGATGTTCATCACTCCGATGCCGCCCACCAGCAGGCCGATCGAGCTCAGCCCCACCATCAGCAGCGCTATCGTCGAGGTGATGCGATGGAAATCCTGCAGCATCTGGCTGCCGGTGGAGATCCAGAAATCGTCGGGTTTGTTGGGCGGCGTCCTGCGCATCATGCGCAGCGCCACTTCGGTTTCATCCATCGCGCGATCCACCAGTCCTTTCCTGGCGAAGATGATGAACATGATCTCATTGGCCGTCGGGTACATCTTGCGCATGGTGAAAAAGGGCACCAGGATGCGCTGGTCCGGCTGGCCGGGAAAGCTCAGCTTTTGCGCAATCACGCCCACAATCTGAAGCTGATGGCCGTCCACCTCGATCCACTTGCCAATCGGGTCGTCGCCCTGAAACAGGGCCTTATCCACGTTTTCGCCGACCACCACCACCGGTTGATGGCGCCGGTTCTCCTCGTCGGTGAAAAACCGGCCGCGCACCATCACCTGGTTTTCGCCCGCGGCATAGCCCTCCTCGGTCCCGGCGAAGGTGATCTGGTACAGGTCTCGGCCGTGGTATTTCACGTGGTCCGTCCACCCCCCCGGCCCGAAGACGTTCGGCGTCAATAGGTAGGGCGAAACGTGCTTGACCGATGGGCAACGCTCCTCGAGTTCCTGCGACTGCTCCCAGGTGAACGGCTTGCGCTTCAATTCCTCCGGCGTGATGGAGCCGCGGAAACTCAGGTTGAACTGGAAGGAAAGAATCGTCTCCGGCCCCATCGCGCTAACCAGTTCGGTCATCACGTCGTTGACGCCGGTGATGATCGAGCCGACCGCGATCACCGCGCCGGTGCCGATGATGACGCCGAGCACGGTCAGGAAGCTGCGGGTCTTGTGCTCCATCACGGTGGCCAACGCCATCGCCGCCGAAGAGCGGATTTCGGAAAACGTCATCGCTCCCACCTCAGCGCATGAATCGGATCCAACCTGGCCGCGCGGCTTGCCGGATAGACGCCGAAGAACAGGCCGACCAGCGCGGAGACTCCCACGCCAACCACGACGGCCGAGGGCGGCACCGACATCGGCATGGGCGTCACCGACCGCACCAGCACCGTCACCAGCCACGCCAGCATCACTCCCATCAGCCCGCCCGTGGCCGATAGCAATGACGATTCGACCAGGAACTGCCGCATGATGTCGCCCTTGCGGGCACCCACGGCTTTGCGAATGCCGATCTCGTAAGTCCGCTCCGTCACCACCGACAGCATGATGTTCATGATCACCACGCCACCCACCACCATGAATACCGAGACGATGCCCACCGCCATGGTGGCTAACGTCTTGGTGATGCGGTCCCACAACGCCACCAGCGACGACGAGGACAGGAGCCCGAAATCGTCCTCTTGGTTCGGACGCAGTTTGCGGTGCACCCGCAGGAATACTCTCACTTCGTCCTGCGCGTCCTCCAGGTGGTCGTGATCGATCGCCAGCGCGCTGAAGCTCGCCTCCGGGTGCGAGCCGAATATCTTGAAAAACGTACCCAGCGGGATCATCACGAAGTTGTCCTGCGAGCGGCCAAACGCGGAGCCCTTTTTCTCCGACACCCCGATTACCTCGAACGGCTTGCCGTCCAACGCGATGGTCTTGCCAATCGGGTCCGTGTCGCGAAAAAAACGCTCGCGCACATCTTCACCGATGAATGCGACGTTGGTGTGCCGCTGGTTGTCGAATTCCGTGATGAACCTGCCCGTGTCCACCCCCAGGTCCGAAATGACGCCCATGTTCGCAGTCACGCCCGTCATCCCCACTCCATCCATAACTTGGCCGCGGTAGTGTACGCTCACGCTTTGGTCTGCCGACATGCCGAATTCCCGCACCAGAGTTAGTTGGCTTTTCAGATACCGATACTCGTCCCAGGTCAGCTTGGGATTCCTCCGGTCCAGTTCGATCAGCTTCTTGGGATCGAAATCGCCGAGCAGCGGAATCCGCTGCACCTGGAAGCCGTCGGTGCCCATGTCGGACACCTGCTGCGCCACGTACACGTCCATCCCGTGCACCATCGACATCACCACGATCAACGTGGTGGTGGCGAGAATCACGCCCAGCAGCGTGAGAAAGCTGCGCAGTTTGCTCGAAAATACGCTCCGCACGGCGACCAACATCGCTTCGCGGAAAGATGCCAAAGCTCGCATGATGCCCGATTCAGCCTGCCGGTTCCGCACGCAGTGCGGAAGCTAGACACGTTCATATCATTAATGAGGACGCCGCCCCTGATCCAACATTAGCGCAAAAGCGCAGACGGCCGCACCGGACCCGCCAGGCTCACGGCGCCACCATCCCGGCGTTCTATGAGGCATACGCGAGCCGCCGCGCAAAGTTCCCGGAAAGTCCTTCGGTGGGGCATGCTTTAGCTTGCCCTTTGTTTTCCCGAGCCAGCACCGCGTTCAGACCCGAATCGCGAAGCGAAGTGCGCCGGAAGAGAAAGTCGAGCCGCTTCTATCAGGTTCAAAGCGAGCTTCTGCCGCGGGTCAATCGACTCCGACAAGCCACCATGTGAAGCTGGCGGGAACGCCGATGCGGCTCGGTCCTTCTCAGTTGTTGTACTTGATCTGCGACTCCGCCTCAAACTTGCGGTAGCCGCGGAAAACCGTTTCGTTGCGGACAAACGCCTTGGCGTGTCGCAATTGCAGCATGGAGCGAAGCGGCAGCAGATAATCGTCCCTGCCGATTTTTACAATGCCATAGTCGAGCGAAAGAGAGGGCGATTGCAGGCCAAATTCCTTCGGCAAGCCGGTTCCCTGAATCGTGAGCCTGCGGACCATTCCGGTCTCATCGTCGATGAAAACGCGCCCGGTATAGCCCGCCGCTTCAATCATGCTGCCCCAATGCAGCACAAAGTTGGATTTGGCTTTGGAGACTTCGAACTCGAAGACCTGGCAGAGCACGCCCATCGTCATGGAGCGGCCTGCCCAGTGGTAGGTTGCGGCGATATCCGGGTCAAACAGTCCGCGCAGCAGAGAACCGAATTCGTTGCGCGACGAGATGCCTTTGTTTTCGACCGGGGCGTTATCGGCTTTTACTCCGTCGGTCTCGATTCGCTGGTACCGCTCTTTGCCGTCCTCGAATATTAGCTCGTCCTTATAGGAATCGGCCTCTTTCAGTTGATCGGGAGTCTTCACGGGAGCGGTGAACCGGTGCGTTTCCTGAATGCAGCGGAAATTCGGGAGCTGGTCCAGATAATGCATCGCGCTCTTGGCAGCCGCGTCCCAGAGCTGCTTCTGACCTTCGTCGCGCATTTTGAGCCCGCTCGAATCGATCGTGGCCGGCTCGATATCCGGCAGCACGACCGCCGCGATTTCGGCGTCATCGGCCGCCGCCGAAGTGTGGGTCACTTTCGCCACCTCTACCGGCGGCGTGGTGCCGTCTCCAACCACCTTGAACGCGACCACCCGCTTGATCACGCTCTTGCCCTGATGGATGGAAATGATGCCTTGGTAATCGCCGGCGGGGAATTTGGCGCCCTTCATGTTAACGAGGTATGGGAATTCATGGGCTTGCCCGCCAACCATGCTCGAGGTGCCACCGGCCCCGTTTGTGGGTCCTTCGCGCGCACTGTTTGCAAGGCCGCTCTTGAATGGCAACGACATGTGGGCCACCACGCGTCCTTCATTCATGACGTCCATGCTCAGATCGAGCGGGTCGCCGTGAATATCCGGATAAAGCCGCAGGTAGATCTGCAAGTCAACCGGTTGTCCGGCGCGGAAGACCGGGTCGAGCACGGGAGATAGTGCCTCTCCTTCGTAGCTCAGCACCTGGTCGGCTTCAAACTTGTCCACGGATCCCTTAAACGGGCGCACCGCCACTGCATCGGTGGCGACCAGGCTCCTGGCGTTTCGTCCGACTTTCACCGGCGTTTGAATGAAGCCCATGGTGTTCCCTACCAGGTCTTCCACTTTGGCTTCCATGCTGAACGGCCCTTGGCCGACTAGGGTCACGCTGCGCATGAAAAACATGCTGCCTTCGCGCCGCTCATTCAATTTCTGCATCGGTCCATGAACGGTAACGTCTCTACGGCCAGTCCAAATGGCCGCCCCCTTGACGTTCCGCACCGTCGCGGTAATGCGCGCACGCGCCAAGTAGGAGCCCGCGTTGTCGTCTATATCGAACTTCAGCGCATTAAGCGGCGATTCGACGGTCACCAGACCTTGCAGAGGCGCGTTGGGATCGTTGGGCCAGTAGGAAACCTCCATCGAACCGCCTCCCCCCCCGACAACTCCGTTAACGTTTGAGAGAGTCGCGGTCATGCCGAAATCCGCCTCGTGGTCGGTAATGCTCTCGGACGTCGATCCCGTTCCCGAAGTGCGGATGAATCTGATCCGCACCGGAATCTCGGACTTAAGGACGGCACCGGGCGCGGCAGGCGCCGCTTCGGCGGCTTTGGCCGCGGCCTGTACAGGCGCGGGCTCATCCGCCGGCGCCGCCAGGGCCACCTGAGTCTCCAGGGATTTTGCCTGCCGCATCCATGCGCCACCGGTCTTCGCCGTCAAGGCGTTGAGGGCAGGATTCGGTACAGTTTTGACCCCCTCCCCGACGTCGAGTACAAGAACTCTCACCCCGTGAGCCTGGCAGATCTCGCCCAGATGTTCCAGCGCACGCTCTCCGTCGCTCGAGAACGGCGGGCTATTCAGAACCGCAACCACGATCCGCGCGCCGGAGTGCATTGCCGCAGCCTGCGCGGCAGAGTCAAGCGTGAACAGGAACGAAGACGGATCGGCATCGCGCGCCGCCAGCGCCGTGTCGATAAACGTCAGTTCCATTTCCCTGGCGTCCGGGACCTTATCGATGCGTTTGATATCCGGATTGCCGGCACGCCTGATTTCGACCACGCCGCCGCCTGTCTGCACCCAGTGGCGTGCCGCCGCGGCCGCGGCGTGCGCGGATTGCCGCGCCGCTTCCTGCGAACTGGGACCGAACACAAACGTAAGGAGACCGTCCTCGGCATAGAGGCCAGGAGCAAAGGGCACAGCCAATAACAAGACCGTTGTCCCAAGGCAAGCAGAAATGCGCATTTAATCCCATTATGCGCCATTGCGGACCAGTGTGGAAGAGAGAGTAGTGGACTAAATCGGAGTTAACGTACTACCGGGAGAGCCCGCGCTGGCCGACGCTGCCGGGCTGGCTCCGGTACCCACGCTTCCGCGCCTCGACCACGGTCCTTCGGCCGTGCCGGCCCCGCAGGCGTTGGGATTTCGGGAAAGTACTGCAACTACGCCTGTGGCCGCAACGTATAATAAAGGTCGGTAGAGTCTGAAATCGATTCCGCCCCGCCGGCGCTCGCCTGAGCGCCGGGCTGAGTCTTCGGAGGAAGCCACCATGAACAAACCCTTGGCATGTTTGTTCACCGTTCTCCCTTTTCCCGCCGTTACAGCTCTGGCGCGGGTTTCCTTCAACCATAGCCCTAAAGAGTCCGAAACCCCGGAAACGCCGGATTGCCCGCATCTCGTCATTCTATAGCGAGAGGAGAAGTTACCATGGCCCGACAGTCCACGCATTTCATGTTTGCAGTCCTCACCGCGAGCTGTGCATTCGCTCAGCCCGTCACCCCGTCAATTACCGCTCAGCCCGTCATCTCGGTAACTGAGGTTGTAAACTCCGCAAGCTATCTTCCCCCGGGGCTGCCAGGCTCCGCGATTGCACAGGGTTCTATCTTCACCATATTCGGTAGCGGTTTGGGACCCAACACGCTGGCCCAGGCCGGTCCATTGCCGCTACAGACGTCGCTGGGCGGCACTTCCGTCACCGTCACGGTTGGTTCGCAGACCGTGAAGGCTTATATTCTGGCGGCTCTCAGCTATCAGGTGAACGCTCTCCTGCCATCCACAACACCTGCTGGAAACGGAACCGTCACCGTCACCTACAACAACCAGACGAGCGCGCCGGCGCCCGTTCAGATCGTCAACGCCTCGTTTGCAACGTACACGTTTAGTTCGGGCGGCTACGGGCAGGCCATCGCCACCGACCTGAACTATCAGGTCAATACCATCATCAATACACTCCACCCGGGCGATTATGTAATCTTATGGGGCACCGGCCTCGGAGCCATCGTTGGAGACGACTCGATCGCGCCGCCGGTTGGCAATTTGGGGAGCCCGACGGTACACGTCGGGAACGCCTCGCTGACTCCTTATTATGCGGGGCGGTCGTACTCGTATCCTGGGTTGGACCAGGTCATATTCCAAATCCCGTCCGGGATCGAGGGCTGCTATGTGCCGGTCGCGGTCGAAACCAATGGCATCGTGGGCGGCTCCTCGACGATCGCCGTATCGACATCCGGCCAGACCTGTTCGGATTCCATTCTGGGCCAGGACTTGATCGATAAGCTCGCCGCCGGAGGCACGGTCGATTTCGGATTCGTGCAGTTGTACGCCATCATTCTGCGCAACGAGAGCCTTCCCACCGGAATAGGTGTGCCCGATTTTGGGCAGGCGAGCTTCAGCGAATTCACACCGCAAACCGCCGGTCTGGCCTCTTATGGCGTGTCCCAAGGTTACTGCCTTACCAACACGAATGATCCCGATGCGAGTCCCGGCCAGCTCGATGCCGGCGCCGGCATCACCCTGCAAGGTCCGACGACCGCGACGCTTCCGCAGGAATACGCAGGATGGGGATTCTACTATTCGATGTTCAATAATGGTGCGACCCAGTTCTTTTGGAGCGATCTCACATATACGGTTTCCAGCCCGGGTGGCGCAAAAGTCGGCGCGTTCTCCCTCACGGACACCACCAGCATCCCCAGCGTTTATTTCTCCGGCATCATCGCCGGCCAGACGCTCTCCCGTTCGAGCGATCTCAAGGTTACCTGGACCGGCGGCAATCCCAACTTGCAGAACGGCCTGGTGACCATCGCAGGATTTTCGGCGCCAACGAGCGAGAACGTAGACGGGGCTTTCGTTTGTACGGCTCCGCTTTCTGCTGGATCGTTCACCATTCCCAAGTGGGTGCTCTCTTCGATGCCGCCGAGCGGAACCGGTTATATTGGTATCGCCCCATACCCGATCGGCTACATTTGGATCGGGCAGTTCAACAATCCGGTGACTTTCCAGGCCAGCGGCCTCGACAAGGGCATCCTCATGGATGAGTTTTACAACGGATTCCCAGTCTATTTCCAGTAATAAGCCGTGGCATTGCCGGCAATCCGCCGCACGTTATAATCTCATCAGAGTGAGACTCGCCGCGGTGGTTCTGTTGCTTCCATTGGGACTCGCCGCGCTTTGGGCCGGCGGGTCCGCGGACCCTTTGCGGGAAGCCGAAACGGCGCTTCAGTCCGGCGATGTGGCCTCCGCCATCCGGCTTTACCGCGAGTTCCTGAAGAGCTATCCCAACGCGGCCGAGATCCGTTCTAATCTTGGCGCCGCCCTGGTGCAGAACGGGCAGTTCGCCGCTGCCATCACGGAGTACAACATCGCACTCCAGCAACTGCCGAACAATCCGCGCGTCAGGATGAACCTGGCGCTGGCGTACTACAAGCTGGGGCGGTTGCCGGAGGCCGTCGAACATCTGCAAGCGCTCCACAAACTGCAACCATTGGAGCTGAAACCGGCCTTGCTGCTGGCCGATTGCATGCTGGAAACAAACCAGCCGGCGCAAGCGGTGGAAGTGCTTGCGCCGCTGCGCGAGGAGTATCCCGACGACCACGCCGTCGTCTACGTGCTCGGCATGGCGCTGATGAAAGACAATCGTACGCGGGAGGCGCAGCTCTTGCTGGATCGCATCTTGAGCGACGGCGAGTCGGCGGAATCGGCCTTCCTGCTGGGGCAAAGCGAGTTGCTGCGTAACGACCTGGCGGCAGCGGCAGGGCACCTGGCGCGCGCCGTGGAACTCGATCCGAAGATGCCGTGGGTGCATACGCTCTACGGGCAGGCATTGAAAGCCGCCGGCAAGTTGGAGGAGGCGACCGTGCAGTTCAACGAAGAGCTGAAGGTGAATCCGTACGATTTCACCGCCAACACGGAAATCGCCCTGCTGCTCCTCCAGGATGGCAAGCCGGATGATGCGCTGGCGCACATCGCGATGGCGCTGCAGGTGCGCCCCAACGATGCCGGTGCGCTATATCAGCGGGCGTCGATTCACCTGACGCAGGGGCTCACCGAGCAGGCCCGCCAGGAGCTCGATCAACTGCTCCGGGATTATCCGAACTTCTCTGAGGCGCATGCCGCGCTCGCCAGAGTCTACTACAAATTGAAGCGGACGGCCGATGGCGACCGGGAGGCCGCGGAGGCGCGCCGCGTGCGGGAAGAAGCGCAGAAACAGATCGAGCAAAAGCGCAATCCGCCGCCAGCCGAAAAGCCATAGTGCCGCCACGCGATCGGTCGCTAATGCCGGTCTGCCGTCTCGGTGATCGTCAGAATCTGATCTGCCGGCACGTTGTGCAGTGTCTGGTGGATGCGGCTGGGCCAAACGATGTCGATCTCCTTCACCACTTTCGAGGGCCCCAAACCGAAGTGCACGCGCGGATCGCTCGAGCAGGCGTAACCGGTGCTGGTGGTGGCGTGATTGTACTGCACTCCGGCATCGGTCGTGATCCGCACCTGCGCTCCTAATCCCATGCGATTGCTCTTCACCCCCACCAATTTCAGCAGAATCCAGTGATTGGCGTTCTTCGAGATATTGTGGAAGTATTGTGCGTTCCCCTGCAGCACGCTGACCACGGCGTCGATGCGCCCATCGTTATCCACATCGCCGAACGCAACGCCGCGATGCGCCAAAGCTGTCTGGAACGCGGCGCCGGCGCCCGCGCTCACGTCCTGAAACCTGCCGTTTCCCAGATTGCGCAATACCGTGTTGGGTTCTTCCGCTTTGCGCAGCGACATCAAGGCGATGTTATCGAGCACGTGCCCGCGCGCCACCAGCAGGTCCTTCCACCCATCGTTGTCGAGATCGAAGATCCCATTCGACCAGCCCGACATGGCGCGCGTGACGCCGGCTATACCGCTGGCGCCGGTGATCTCCGCGAAGTCGCCCGCCGCGCCGCGATTCCGGAACAACGGGAAGGTGTCGCCCTCGAAGCCGGTCATCCATATATCGTCGTAGCCGTCATTATCGACGTCCCGGAAATCGGCGCCCATGCCCGACATATAGGATCCGGATTCGGGGTATGCCACGCCGGTCTGCAGCGCCACCTCCTCGAATTTCTTGCCGCCTAAATTGTGGAAGAGCATATTCGGGGCGTTGTCGTTGGCCACGAACACGTCCATGAAGCCGTCATGATCGTAGTCGGCGAAGGCTACGCCCATGCCTTTCCCGCGGATCTGGCTGATGCCCATGGCCGCCGACACGTCCGTGAAGGTTCCGTCCCCGTTATTGTGGTAAAGCGTATTCGGAAGCGGGGCATAGTTCTTAGGATGGCAGTAGGCGCGTGTGCTTGAATTAGGCCCGCAAAACGGGTCCTTGTTGACCTCCCACTTGCAATAGTTCGAGACGAACAGGTCCAGGCGGCCGTCGTTATCGTAGTCGAACCAGCCGGCGGACACCGCCCACATCTTCTTTCCGTCCAGCATAGCCCCGCCCACTCCGGCTTTGTCCGTGACGTCGGTAAAGGTGCCGTCGTGGTTGTTATGAAAAAGCTGATTCTTAGTCACACTGGCGAGGAAGATATCCGGCCATCCATCGTTATCATAATCACCGATGGCGACGCCGATGCCATAGCCCTCGCCTTTCACTCCGGCTTTCTCCGTAACGTCGGTGAAAGTGCCGTCGTGGTTATTGTGGAAGAGGCGGTTCCAATACTGGGGCGAATCTTTTTTCAGCGATGGGATGGCTGCGCCATTGACGAAGTAAATATCCAGGTAGCCGTCATTATCGTAATCGAAAAGCGCCACACCGGCGAGCATCGTCTCGGGCAGGTTCTTATTCGGCGTCGGGCAATTGTCCGCCACGAAATGAATACCGGCGCGGTCCGCGATTTCCTCGAATGCGATAGGTCCCGGCGCGGGCACCGCCACCAGAGCCAGAACCGCCCCGAAGAGCGCGAAGATTAGCCAGCGCATCAAAGTTCAGACTACCACGGGCCCGCATCACCATGAGCGCGGGAGGCGAATCGGAGTGGAGTGAATATGACAATGCGGGCTTGGCTCGTTTGAGCTATTGACTATTCTAAGGACTTTGGAACATAGTCACAGTAGAGACTAACTGCCTCATGTGGTCAGATGCCGTCGGCAGCTCTCGGTTGCTTTCGAAGCGGCGAAACCAGAACCAGTACGCGAGCGTCGACAAGCCAGGCGTCCGCTCGGACGCCACCGATCAAGACCAGACGGCGTCGTCCGCGGCAAACAGTTATCCTGGAATGGAGGTCGTGCTATGAACGTCCGCGTTGCGGCCCGTTTCACACCCGCTCTTCTGATTCTCTTTCCCGCCGTTGTCTCCGCTCAGCCGTTGCCGCCGTCCAGCGGCGACCAAGTCACCTTCAAGGCCGAAACCAATCTGGTGCTGGTGCCGGTGGTGGTGCGCGATTCCAAAGGGAACGCCGTCGGCAATCTGCGCAAAGAGGACTTTCAGCTCTTCGACAAAGGAAAGCCGCAGGTCGTCGCGACGTTCGCCGTCGAAGAAACCTCCGGGCAAGTGGCGCAGGACCGCAGCCTGCCGGATGCGAACACGGCGCCTGCCAATAGCGGCGCCGCGAACGCGCAGGCAAAGGCGGCGGCGATGGTCATCCCGGAGCATTACGTCGCGCTCTTATTCGACGATCTCCACTTTAAGATTGGAAATCCGGGTCCGCCTCCGGGCTACATCGGAGACGCCGCAGACATGTGGTACGCGCGCGATGCCGCGAGAAAGATGCTGAAGACCCTGAAGCCGGCCGACCGCGTAAGCGTTTTCACGTCGTCGGGAGAAGTCATGCTCGATTTCACGGCCGATCGGGCGAAAATCGAGGAAGCGCTCTTGAAACTCCGGCCCGGCAAACCCGTTCTCCCGACGGGTGCGAATTCGGGTCTGGCCGGGCGCGAGCTCGAGGACCAAACGCAAGACGCGGTAAAGTGGTGCGGCAACGTCGTTCGGCGTATGTCTCATCTGCCGGGCCAGCGGACGCTCGTGTTTATCTCACCCGGTTTGCTGCTGCAGGGGACGTCATGGTCGGCCGTGGGGGACACCATGAGTTTGATCGACCAGGCGATCCGGTCGCGCGTAGTCGTCAACAGCCTGGACGCGCGTGGGCTCAGCCCCACCCCTCTCCGTATCGCCGGCCCCTTCCAGGAGTTCCAGATGCGGGTGACCAATGGCACGGGGGGCACATACATCCGCGACGCCAACGATCTGAACGGAGCCATGGAGCGGCTGGCCGCTACGCCAAAGTACATTTATGTTCTGGGCTTCTCGCCGCAGGGCATCAAAGAGGATGGCAGCTTCCATGCGCTGACCGTGAAGCTGGTGAGCGGCCACAAGCTCGATGTTCAGGCCCGCGCGGGCTACATAACGTCCGACGCGAAGGAACTGGCTCGCAGACGGAAGCAGCCGGTCTCTCCGGACAAGGCGGCTGCGGTCCAGGTAGACGAGGCGGAGACCAAGGCGATCGCCGCGGCGATTGGTATCGCACCCGCGACGAAGGTTGAGGCGCATCCCGAAGCAGCGCTGGCGACGGCGCCCGCGCCGGTACCGCCCAAAGCGTCCTCCACCGCGCTGGCGCCCACTGCGCCGGTGCGTACTGAAGAAATCACCACGCATGACGAGCCGGTGACCTTCAAGGTGCAGAGCAACCTGGTGGAGGTTCCCGTTATCGTGCGCGACCGCCAAGGTCATGCCGTCGGGAATCTGCGGCAAGAGGACTTTCGCGTCTTCGACAAAGGTAAACAGCAGCCGATCGCTAAGTTTTCCGTCCAGAAGGCGGCCGCGCCAACCGCGCCGGAAGCACACGCTGAAAACGCCCCTGCCGAAGGTGCCCACGCGGAAAGCGCCCACGCCTCCGGCCTCTCCAATGGATCTGCCGCGCCACCGGTGTTTCCTCACCGCTTTATCGCCTTCGTATTTGACGACGTGAATATCCGTTCGGAGGATTTGCCGCAGGTACGCGCTGCGGTCGAGAGATACGTGAACTCGTCGCTCGGCCCGCAAGACCGCGTGGCTCTCTTTACAACCTCCGGCCAGATCGGCGTTGATTTCACCGGCAGCCGGGAAGCGCTGAGCGGGCCGCTACTGAAGATTGCGCCCAACCCTATCGCGCAAGCGGTGTACGGTTCCTGCGGCACGTACGTGAGCTATTTTCAGGCGGTGCAGATCGACCAGCAGGTTGGCCTCCAACCCTCTCCGTCGGATGTTAGTAAATGCCTCGCGTTGCGGGTTGCCGTCGAAGAATATGTCGATTTCCATACCGCTATGCAGTATGTGCGCGATGCTTACACCAGCGGGCTGCAGGAGACGCGCGCGGCGCTGGCGACGCTCAAGATTGTCGTCCAGCGCATGGCGGCGATGCCGGGACAACGAAGCGTGGTTCTGGTATCGCCCGGTTTCTTTGTCCCAGCCGACCTCCAGCAGGCAAGCTCCGATCTGATGGAACTCGCCATTCGATCCAAGGTGGTGGTCAGTAGCATCGACGCGCGGGGGGTCTGGACCATGCCAAGCTTCGATCCCTGCCGGGGAGGCGCTCCCGCGAACGTGATACAGGATGAGGTTGCGTTCAGACAACTTGAGGCGGAGGCCAACACCGATGAGCTCCTCGCGCTGGCAGAGGACACCGGCGGGACGGCAAATCGCAACAATGATTTCGATGGCGGCGTGCGGAAAGCGGCGGCTGCGCCCGAGTATCTCTACCTCTTGGGTTTCGTTCCCCAAGACCTGAAGCTCGACGGCAGCTTCCATACCTTGAAAGTCATTGTGAACTCCTCTCAGAAAGCAAGCCTGCAGGTGCGCCGCGGCTACTGGGCGCCGAAACACGCGGAGGATGAGCTGGCGGTTTCCAAGCAGGAGATCGAGAGCGCCGTGTTTTCGCGCGAGGAGATCCATAACCTTCCCGTGGAGATGCATACCCAGGTGACAAAGACCGGCGAACAGGCCAAGCTGAACGTGCTGGCCAGCGTGGACCTGAAGCTGATCCACCTGCGCAAGGCGGATGACCGGAACCGGAACGATGTAACCATCGTGGCCGCGCTGTTCGATTCCAACGGCAATTTCATCGCCGGACAGCAGAAGATCTTGCAGCTTCGTCTCCTCGATGACACCGTGCAGACGCTGGAACGAAGGCCTCCCGTCACCATCGATACGAACTTCGACGTGCACCCCGGCGCATACCTGGTCCGGCTGGTGGCGCGCGATGCCGAAGGCCAAGAGCTTACGGCGGAGAATGCAAGCGTACAAATTCAGTAATCTGGTGGTAGGAAGGTAAATCATGCGCACGGTTATCTTATTAGGAGTGACGGTGATTTTTCTGTCCGGGGCTGTGGCCCAGCCGCAGTCCGGCGGGACGTTTAAGACGGGTGTGACCGTGATCCAGGTCCCCGTGGTGGTTCGCGACCACGACGGCCATGTGGTGAGCAATCTCGGCAAGGACGACTTTCAACTCTTCACCGACGGAAAACGGCAGGAGATCACCACCTTCTCGGTGGAGAACCCCGGGCAGGCCGCCCCCGATAGATCGCTGCCCGATGGAAAGGCGCCCGCGGCGCAGCCCGCGGGCGGAACGGGAACGGAGATTCCGGCCCGCTTCATCACGTATCTCTTCGACGACGTCAACATCCGGGACTTCGGCGACCTGAAGCGCATTCGCGACGCCGCCGCGCGGCAACTTGGCGCATTGCAGCCCGGCGATCGCGCGGCCATCTTCACATCGTCATGCACTTTATCACTCGATTTCACCAACGACCGGGCGAAGTTGCAGGACGCCTTATCTCGCCTGCAATCGCGTCCGCCGTCAATCTGCCGCGTCGCGCAGACCCAGACACTCCAGTTAGAGTTATTGAAAGCGGTGGTGAAAAAGATGTCCAACCTGCCGGCGCGGCGGGACATCATACTCGTCTCTTCCGGGTTCTATATAGCGCCCCTGCGCCCTACCGAAGAATCGGACACGATCGAGGCTGCCATTCGCGCCAAAGTGTCGATCGACGCCATTGATATCGGCGAGGCAACCGATTACACCGGCGGCGCAGCCGCCAGCGCCTCGAGTTCCGGCGGCGGCATGGCGCGGCCTTACGGTAATGCGAACCCGGCGAATCCTATCGTGCTGGTCGACCTGGCGCATGGGACCGGCGGCACGTACGTAACCGGGAACGACTTCGACGTGAGCTTCCGCAAGCTGTCCACTCCGGAGAGTCACTATGTATTGGGCTTTGTTCCCGCTGCCAAGGCGGACGGCCGCTTTCATAAATTGAAGGTGAAACTCGACGACTCGCGCAGGCTGACCGTCGAGGCCCGCAGCCAGTATTACGCGGCACCGCACACCGAGTGACCAGGCTCGATTGTCGCTGAGTAGCGACGTTGACAGGCGAAAGCGTCTGTCCCACCTTGCCGCCGAAGGACCAGCAGGCCTGTGGGACAGGCGCTTCCGCCTGTCAACCGCCTGGTTCAGCGTTCCGGTTCGGTCACCGTCAGAATCTGGTCGGCCTTTACCTTCTTCAGGGTCTGCACAATCCCGCTGGGCCAGCGGATCTCCAGCGACTGAATCGCTTTCTCAGTCCCTAACCCGAAGTGCACCCGCTTGTCACTCGACGACATGAAGCCGACGGAAGTTGTCACATGGTTATAGAGTGTGCGGCCCGAGACCGTAGTCAGTTTCAGCGTCGCGCCGATACCGTCGCGATTGCTGCGGCGGCCGATGGTGTTGACCAGCAGCCAGTGATTGCCATTATCGGCGGAGTTCATGAGGATGCGCGGCTTCTCATCGAGCGATGTCACGACCAGGTCCAAAAAGCCGTCGTTATTCAGGTCCACGAAGGCCGAGCCGCGCTGGAACCCGGCATGATTGAAGTCCGGGCCTAACTGCGCGGAGACATCCCGGAACTCCTTGCCGTCTACGTTTTCGAACATGGTATCCGGTTGGCGCGAGGTCTGGCCCATGTTATCGACTTCTCCATTGGAAGAGTAGAGATCCTTCCATCCGTCGTTATTGTAGTCGACGAAACCGTTGCTCCAGCCGGAGCTATGCACGCTCAAACGCGATAAGTGAGATATGCCGGAAGCATAGTTCATGTACTTACCGCCTATGTTGCGGTACAGTCCCCATATCTGGCCCTTGAGGTTGTTATAGAAGAGGTCCGGCCAGCCATCGTTGTCGTAGTCTTTGGCGTCGGCGCCCATGGACGAATGCGCATTGCCGCTGTCGTCATAGGCGACGCCCCACTCGTATCCGGATTCCTTGAACGTCCCGTTTTTCTGGTTGATGAAGAGAAAATTGCGCACAGTATCGTTGGCCACGAACACGTCCATATAGCCATCGCCGTTGAAATCCGCGATGGCAATGCCCATTCCCTTGCCCAGTTCCTGGCCGAACCCGGACGAGTCAGTCACATCTTCGAAGCGGCCATTGCCGAGGTTGTGATAGAGACGGTGCGCGACGCTGGGATATACCTTGGGATGGCAATAGTATTCCTGGCCGTTCACCGCGCAGATCTTATCGATCTGAGGTGTCCAGACCGTGTAATTGGAGACGATGAGATCCAGCTTACCGTCGTTGTCGTAGTCGAACCACGCGGCGGCGACACTAAGGACATCCTTCGGCTTGGTGATTCCGGAACCCTCCGTAACGTCAGTGAACGTGCCGTCGCCGTTGTTGTGGTACAGCGTGTTGCGCCCCGCGTTGCAGATGAACAGATCCTCGTAGCCGTCGTTGTCGTAGTCGCCGGCGGCCACACCGAAGCTGAATCCTAGGTCCTTGCCGAGCAGACCGGCGCGCGCGGTGACATCCTCGAACGTGCCATCGCCGCGATTGCGCAGCAGGCAGTTGTAGAAACGCGCATCGGTCTTCTCTAGTTCAGGCAGCTTGGCGCCGTTGGTGAAGAAAAGGTCCATGCGGCCGTCGTTGTCGAAATCGAAGGCCGCCACTCCGCCGCACATGGTTTGCGGGAAATACTTCCGGCCGGTGAAGTTGTTATCCGTGCGGTAAGCGAAGTTGGATTTGGGAGCGATATCGGTGAAATGCGGCCGGCGTGTCTCGGTTTCGGCGCCGCGCGCGGCCACCCACAACGCATGACCCGCCACACACAATGCCACCGCGGCCCACCACCGCCTCATCTCGGTTTGGCTCCCGTCAGGGGGAGGTCTCTCTGATCCATGAGTTTCTGGGAGATGGCGCGTTCGCGATCGCCGTCCGCGCCGCGATTCAGCCGGTAGTAGACGGTCCCCAGAGTAGCGTGCGCTTCCGCGAAATCGGGCGACTCCGCGATCAAAGCTTCCAGCGCCTGGCGAGCCTGCTCGGGTTTGCCGGTGGCCAGATCGACATTCGCCAATTGATACCGGACCCCCGGATCGTTAGGGCGCGTCCTGAGAGCGAGATCGAAATAGCGGCGCGCCTCCGCGTAGTCCTGGTCCTGCTTGGCCAGCACGCCCATATTCAGGTTGGAGGTGAATTCGGCGGGATCCAGGGCGAGTTCCTGGGTGAAGACGGAGCGCGCGCGTTCGGGCTCTCCATCGGTAAGCAGCAGTTCGCCCAAACGAGCATGAGCCCCGGGTAGGCGGGGGTTCAGGGCGACCGCCTTCTCCAGGTCGACCAGCGCGCCGTCGCGGTTGTGCGCGCTCAGTTCCAGAGTGCCCCGCAGCAGACGGGCTTCGGCCGAATCGCCCCGGCTGAGAATGCGATGAATGACGGCTGCGCCGCCGGCCGCCTGGCCATCGCCGATGAGAGCGGTTCCATAGAGATAGTCGAACGCCGGATCGCCGGCCTTGCTTTCCTCGAGCGAGGCCAGCAGGGTCACAGCTTCCTTATACCTTGCGAGGTTGTTATAACAACTGGCGAGGAGGAGGGTGACCTGCTCTTTGAACTGAGGCGCGAGAGAGACGGCCTGCTCGAAGCGGGCGGCGGCTTCGGCGAGGCGGCCCGTTTTGTAATAGGCGAGACCCACATTCAGCAGGAGGGCAGGGTTGTCCGGGCTCTTGCGAAGAGCGCGGTCGTATTCCGCGATGGCCTCGTCGTAGTGGCCCGCGCGGGCCAGCGCGGCGCCCAAATTCGAACGCGCCTGCACGGAATCGGGCTCGGCGGCGAGGTATTCGCGATACGCGCGGATCGCGCCATCCAGATCGCCTGCCTGTTGCAGGGTAATGGCATGTTGGAGAAGCGCTTCGGAACTGGCGGCGGGCTGCGCGCAAAGAGCGGAGGCGAGGAGGCCGATGATGACGCAGAGTGAAGTCAACGTGGTCACTGGCCTATCTCACCAGCCAATTTCTTCAGGCGGGCGAATTCGGCTCGTTCGCGGGCCGCTTCGCCCGTTCTGCCCGCCATGGTGTAAGCTGTCGCCAAAGACAAGCGCACTTGCGGACTGTCCGCGGCCTGTTGCCGGGCGATCTCGAGCTCCTTAATTCCCTGTTCCACCTCACCATCGCTAGCCAGCAGCTTGCCCAGCACTGCGTGGGCCCCGAAGAATTGAGGACCCGCCTCCACCGCGCGCCGCGCGTACGCAATGGCTGTATCTAAATCGCCGCGCACCTCATACTCCAAGGCAACGTTCGTCAGGGCCTCCGTATGTTTCGGGTTCAGCTCCAGTTCTTTCTGATATTCGCGCAGACTCCCATCCTTATCGGTCGCTGCCAGGAACAACCCATAGAGATAGTGGACGTTGGGAGCCTTAGGATAGCGGGCCAGTAGCTCCGCGAAGTACTTTTCAGCCGCCGCGCGATCCCTCTCCGCCATCGCACAGACAGCTCTCCCGGCGCTCTCAACCAAGTCCTTGTCGCTTGGCTGCAGCTCTTCGGGAAAGATAGGCCGGCGCAGACCGGCCAGCCCCGCGGCCTCAATTACGGCCGGGCCGGCACCGCCATCCTCCACCACAGTCATCAGAACTTGCATAGCGGACTCATATTCCTGGAGTCGCGTGAGCAGCAACATCTCGTGAAACAATACCACCCGCCTGACCTGCGGGTCGTCGCCCAAACCTAAGCGGCGTGCCTGATAGATGTGATTGAGCGCCCTGGCGTACTCCTTCGTTTCAAACTCGCACAGGCCCAGCAGTGCGAAGCCCGGGCCCGTCGTATGATCCAGGTCGATCAGCCGGCGCAGGGAGTCCCGCGCTTCAGGATACTGGTTCTGGTCGTAAAGCAGCTCGCCCAGGAACCACCAGCCGTCCGCCCACGAAGGGCGCAGCCCGACCGCCTGGCGGTACAACCCGATCGCGGCCTCGAGGCGGTTTTGCGTGCGCGCCTCGGTGGCCGCCTTCGACACCCGGTCGAACGCGGCAGGGGCGGACTCGGGCGCCCTCTGATCGGCGGCGGCAATCGGACCCAGAAGCGCAGCGAGGGAGAGAGTCGCGGCCGCGCGCCACAGGACTGGAGTGCCGCCCCACGCAAAATGCATCGCTACGGAGTCTCCTTCACATGTAACACCTGATTGCTCCGCACGTCCTTCAATGTCTGGACGATTCCCGACGGCCAACGGATAACTACCGACTCCGCCATTTCGTTCGCGCCCAACCCGAAGTGCACCGGCCCGCAGCTCGACGAGGCGTAGCCCACGCTGGTGGTCATGTGGTTGTACTGCGAGCCGCTCTTGGTGACGACTTGAATCCGCGCGCCGATGCCGTCGCGGTTGCTCTTGGTTCCTTCCAGCGCGATGTCCAGCCAGTGCCCCGCGCCTGGGCTGCGATTCATCCAGATTTCGGCCGGGTGCGCGAGCGCCGAGGTCACGACATCGATCCTGCCATCCCCGTCCAGGTCGCCGAACGCCAGGCCGCGATGGCGCGCCGGCGGCGACGCATCCAATCCCGCTTCGGCGGTGAGCGCCTCCCAGCGCCCGTTGGCGCCGCCGGTGGCGCCAAGGTTCCGGAACACGGTGTTGTGCTGCTCTACCGTTGTGTTCGGCATCGCGCGGGACAACACGTCTCCGCGGCTGACGAACAAATCCTTCCATCCGTCGTTGTCGAAGTCGAAGAGTCCTACGCCGAAACCCGCCATCCGCATGCACAGCTTGCGCATGCCGCTCGGCGTGGTCACTTCCTGGAAGCCTTTCCCGGCCATGTTCTTCCACAAGGGGAAAGTCTGGTTTTCCAGCGCCGCGGTGACCAGGTCCGGGTATTCGTCGTTGTTGAAATCGCGAAAATCCAGTCCCATCCCGGATATGAAGCCGCCGTCTTCCGCCAACGCCACGCCGTTCTGAAACGCGACTTCCTCGAACTTGTTGCCCAGATTGTGGAACAGGAAATTGTAAGAGCCGTCGTTGGTGACGAAAACGTCTGGCCGTCCATCCAGATCGTAGTCGGCCATGCCCCCGCCCATGCCCTTCCCTACGTGCGCGCGAATGCCCCATTTCTCCGACACGTCCTCAAACTTGCCATTGCCCTTGTTCAGATACAACTGGTTGGGCAAGCCCTTATAAGACCGCGGCGAGCAATAGTCCGCCACTCCCTGGTACTCGCAGAGGGGCTCGGTGGCGTAGTCCCATTGCAGATAGTTGATCACCAACAGGTCGAGCAGACCATCGTTGTTCACATCCACCCAGACCGCCGTAATCCCCCACATCGGCCCGTATTGGGGGTCGGGAAGATTGGAGATGCCGGCCTTCTCTGTGACATCGGTGAACGTACCGTCGCCGTTGTTGTGATAAAGCGTATTGTGATGGACGCCTGCCACAAACAAATCGGGGTAGCCGTCGTTATCGTAATCGCCCACTGCCACGCCGCTATCGAAGCCCGTGCCGGCCAGTCCCGCGGATTCGGTGACATCCGTGAATACGCCGTTGCCATCGTTACGAAACAGGCGGTTGCGGTATTTCGGATCGTCCTTCTTCAGCGTGGCCAGATTGGCGCCATTGGTGAAGAAGATGTCGGGACGTCCGTCGCGATTGTAATCGAACACCGCCAGGCCTCCGGCCATCGTAGCGGGCACATGGCGCGCTTTGACCTCGCCATGCTCGAGTTGGAAGGCGATGGGCTTGAGCTCGAACCGGATCGCGGATGGCGCCGCCCCCGTCGCGCGCAGCAACCAGCCCGCGCCTGCCACCAGCAGGAGCAGCAGACACACCAGGCCGCCCTTGAGGCGATTTCTGTCGCGGACCGCTAGCGAAATCAGGCGGCGGCAATCCATACCGATCAGAATAACGCACGTGCACAGTCCGCCGCGTGGGAGCGTCCACGCCTGTCGGAGCGTCCACGCCTGTCTGCAAGGCATAGTCTCTTTCGAAAAGGCGACCTGCAAGCCGGTTATAATATTCGGAAAGAGGGCTTCAAAGTGGAGTTTCTGGACTTAACGGCTTCGACCCGGAAGCCCGTCTGTCTTCTTGTCGCCGGAATTGCCGTCGCGGGTTCACTCCTTCTGCTGCGGGCAGTCGGCCCGCAGGAATTTTCCGGCCACCCGGCGGCCATCACCGTCGATTACCCGGCCGACGGCTCGGTCTTTCCGCCCGAAATCACACCTCCCACTTTTCTTTGGCGGGACGCCGCCCGAAGTGCCACGTCGTGGACGATCGACATCACCTTCTCGGACCGCACGCCCGGCATCCAAGTGAAATCGTCCGGCGAACTGATGCGCGTCGGGGAAATCGATCCACAAACCGTTTCGCGCAACAACGAACTTCCCAAGCTGACCCCGGAGCAGGCGGCCGCGCACACATGGACGCCCGATGCCAATACCTGGGCGGCGATCAAGAGACGCTCCGTGGAATCGCCGGCAACCATCGCGATCGGCGGGTTTCGCGACGAGGACCTGAAACAGCCGGTCTCCAGAGGCCAGGTGAGAATCGAGACTTCCCGGGACCCGGCCGGAGCCCCCATCTTCTATCGCGACGTACCGTTGATGCCCAACCAGGGCGACAAAGGCGTCATCAGGCCACTGGCGCCCGAGGCTATTGGGCTGATCAAATGGAGGCTGCGCTATCTGGACGAGCCACGCAGCCGCGTGGTCATGCAGAAGATCTCGACCTGCGCCAACTGCCATTCCTTCTCCGCCGACGGCAAGACACTGGGGCTCGACGTGGACGGCCCACAGAACGACCGCGGTTTGTATGCCCTGGTCCCGGTGGCGCGGCAAACGACGATTCGCACTCAGGATGTGATCAAATGGCCCACCGTCCGCGATCCCGCCGTCCCCCGGCTGAGAGCCGCATTCATGTCGCAGGTCTCGCCGGACGGACGCTACGTTCTGTCGACGATTGACGATCCCGATGCCGCCCAGCGCGCGGGAGGGCGCACCCTGCAAGACAAGTATTACGTTGCCAATTTCATGGACTACCGCTTCCTGCAGGTCTTCTATCCGACACGCGGCATTCTGGCCTGGTACGATCGCGACACAAAGCGTTTGCAGCCGCTGCCGGGCGCCAACGACCCTCGCTACGTGCAGACCGGCGGTGTTTGGAGCCCTGACGGAAAGTACATCGTCTTCGCCCGGGCCGAAGCGAAAACCCCCTACCCGCCGGGAGTCCCGCTGGCCTTCTACGCCAACGACCCGAACGAGACTCAGATCCAATATGACCTCTACCGGATGCCGTTCAACCAAGGCAGCGGTGGCCAACCGGAGCGTATCCGCGGCGCCTCCGCGAACGGCAGGAGCAACAGCTTTGCGAAGATATCGCCCGATGGCCGCTGGATCGTGTTTGTGGAATGCCGGAACGGAATGGTCATGCGGCCGGACGGCAAACTCTACATCGTGCCTGTCGAGGGCGGCGAAGCCCGGCTCATGAAGTGCAACACTCCCCTCATGAACTCGTGGCACACCTTCTCGCCTAACGGCCGCTGGATGGCCTTCTCCTCCAAGAGCCGTTCGCCGTACACGCAACTGTACCTGACCCACGTGGACGCGAACGGAAACGATACGCCGCCTGTCCTGGTCGACAACCCCACGGCGGCGAACCGCGCGGTGAACTTGCCGGAGTTCGCGAACATCCCGAAGGGAGGCCTGGAGAAGATCGACCCGGTGGCAACCGAATTCTACCGGATGGAGAATGTGGCCATCGATCTGATGACTAAGAACCAGTTTGGCCAGGCTATCGCCGTGTGGCGCAATGCTTTGCAAGTGAATCCCGGCGATGGAAGGGCGCACCGCAACCTGGGCTATTCGTTGGGCCAGACCGGCCATTTGCGCGAGGCACTGGCGGAGTACCGCGAAGCTTGCGATCTCAGTCCGGACGACCCGTTAGTCTTCGCCGATTTCGCGCTGGCGCTGGCGCAGAGTGGCAAGCCGGACGAAGCCGTCTCCAATTACCGGAAATCCCTGGCGTTGGATGCCTCAAACGCCGGAGTTCAAGCCGACCTGGGTGCGATGTTGTCGGAGAAGGGGGAAACCGCCGAGGGACTCGATCATCTGGAGAAAGCTGTCGCCTTGAAACCCGAGTCGGCGGCTGTGCACAACAAGGTTGCGTCGGCGCTTCTGAAGATTGGCCAGACCGCCGAAGCCACCGCGCACCTGGAGAAGGCTGTGGAGCTGGCCCCGGATTCGATCGAGTTTCGCTTCAGCCTCGCTTACGCGCTGGCGCAGGCGGGACGATTCTCCGATGCCATTCCGCAATTGCAGAAATCCATCGAGATCAGCGGCGGCCGGGACTGGCAATGCTATGACATGCTGGGCACCGTCTACAGCAAGATGGGCCGCGCGGACGATGCGATCCGAGCCGGGCGCCAGGCGCTCGACCTGGCCCTCGCCGGCCACGACGAGGAACTGGTCCGGACCTTGCGTGACAGGTTGGCCAGCTACGCGCAAACCAGGTAACTGGCAGGCCCCGACCGGCAAGACAAGAAAATGTCGAGACGACTCTCGACACATCAGGCTTGACAGGGGCAGGGCATCGAGACGCGCCGCCTAGTTTCCCATTCGGACGGGGTTTACGAGCCGCCTACAGTCTGCTTTCGGACACAGAAGGACGAACTGGTCCGGTCCTTGCGCGCCAGGTGGCAAGCTGGCGCCCACCGCAACGTGGCGCAGGCTGTCAAGCCTGATGTGTCGAGAGTCGTCTCGACATCTTCTTGCCTTGCCTTGTCGTCCGAACAGGAAACCGGGCGGCGCGTCCCGATGCCCCCGCCCCACGGTTTTCCCTCCAGGCACAAAAAAAGGGGGCGGCTGGGCCGCCCCCTTGGATTGATACTACAGCCTCGCGGACGAGGGTTAGAACATGTACTTGACTGCGAACTCGATCACGCGCGGAACCTGGTTCTTGTACAACGGGGAACCGGTCGTGGTCGTGTTGAGGTTGGTTGGGCTCAAACCGCATGGCGCCACTTGATTGCCGCAGGATGAGGCGGTCGGAGTCGAGAAGTTCAGGTTGACATCCCCGGCGCCGCCTTGGCCGAATTGCTCAATTGCATGGTTCATGAAGTTGAACGCCGAGAGCCGGAACTCAACCTTATGGTGCTCCTTGAACAGGAAGTCCTTGTAGATCGCAAGGTCGCTGTTGAAGAAAGCCGGCCCCTTGATGTACGGCCAGATAAGATCCCCATTCTGCCCGCCCGTCGGAGCCGCGAAGCAGTTCGGGTTGAAGTACTGGCCCGACCGCAGATTCTTGCGCGGATCGCAGGTCAGCACGGGACTGGTGACAGTAAACGAGTTCGTACCCAGGTAGTCGGTCGGCTGCATGCTGGCCGGCCACGCGATGTTGAGGTCCCCCCCGGTGTTCGGCTGAAGCGGGGGCCCGCTTTGCCACTGTGTGATCCCCGAAAGAACCCAGCCGTTTACCACCCCGCCCGCGAATTTGTTGCCTTTCACGGGACTGGGCAGGTTGATCACGTACGCCGCGTTGAAGATCTGCGAGCGGTCGAAAGACAACACGCCGTAGTTGTGGGCACAGTCGTATGGATACGTGGAATTGCCGTCGCTGCCGTTGTTGCTGCTCTGATTGTCGCGGCAGCCCAGGTTCTTGGAGAACGAGTAGTTGCTCGTGAAGGTAAAGCGGCCGGATTGCTTCTGCCACGTAGCGATAAACGCATTGTAGTTGGAGTAGCTGAGGTGGCCCACTAAACCGATTTGCGTGTAGTTGTGGTAGGGGAGGTAGTCGTTCAGGTTTGAGAAGTTACTGGGTATCAGCGTGCCAGGATTGTACTGGTTCACGCCGGTTATCGGATCGACCCCGAAGTATGTGCCCAGCGGAACGGTGTCGACGGCGCCCGGATTTTGGTTACCGCCAGCGCTCAGCAGATCACGCGACCTGCTGCCTGCATACTGGAATTCCGCAACCGACCGCCAGGGGGTGCGCTGCGAAACCGTAACGTTGTAAGTCCAGCTATTGGGTGTATTCGCGTCACCCATTGTGAGCGAACTCATGGATGAACCCAGGCCGGGGAGACCCAGCGCATTGCTGTACTGCGGGAAGGAATTCCAGCCGATGCAACACTGGCTGCTGACACCTACGTTTTCGAGGCCCAAGGGCTGGTTGTAACCGGCGCTGGCATTGTTGTAAGCGATCTGGAACCGGAACAGGCCGGCGCCGCCACGTACCACGGTCTTGCCATCGCCGAAGATGTCGTAAGCGAAGCCGAAGCGCGGCTCCACGAAGAACGACTTGTTGGGGAAGCCCGACATCGGGATGGCAGAATCGATGCTGTGCCATTCGAGGCCCGTCCAGGCGCCCGCCGCCGAAGTGTTGTTGTATGTGGCGGGATCCCAAACGGATACGCCAGAGGTGTCGTTCGGAACCCAATTGCCCATGTGCTCGAACCTCAGACCACCAGTGAGGGTCAGCTTGCGGCCGGCCTTCCACTGGTCGTTGATGAAGAACGAGTATTGGTTATACTTCATGTCCTGCACCGCTTCGGCGTTGTCTTGGGAAAAGCCATCGACGCGGCCCGCGACAAAGTCGGCCAGGTAGTTACCGGCACTAATGGTTGAAATGCCCCAAGGATCGAAATTCGCAGCGCCGTTGGTCCCGCCGCCTATGTTGCCGCTGGTCTGGTAATTGCGGGCATAGTCCCAGTAAACGCCAGCCTTGATCGTGTGGGCGCCGATGATCTTGGTCACGTTGTCGCTGATCTGCGGCGTCTGCGACAGTTTGCCGAAGGAGTTCTTGCCGCCGGGCGTGAATGGCTCGCCGTACTGATATGTGCTAAAACCGACGATTCCATTGGATTGGGAGCCCCAGCCGTAAGTATTCGGCATCATGGGCGTGTACGGATTCGTGAACAGGCCGGTCATGTTGAATCCCATCGTGCTGGGGTTCACTATACTGGGGTTGCCCAGGACGATCGGGTTCAGGAAGGTGGCTTCAGCGAAGATGAACTCGTTGGTCAGCGTGGGGCTGAACACATGCACCAGGTTCGCACTGTAGACATTGGAATCCTGGTCGGCATTTTGAGTCGTCGGATAGGGCAAAGACCCGTTCATGTTCCACCAAATGCTGATCGGGTTCTGGTCGTGCTCGAGCTGGTGATTCCACGAGAAGAACAACTTGGTGCTGTTGCTGATGTTGTAGTCGCCGCGCAACCGGAGTTCCCAGCGATTCACAGGCGGACCATTAAAATACTGATAGTTGGCGCCCGTCGGATTCGTCACCGGATTCACGTTCCCCGCAGGCATCAGAGCCAGAATCTTCGCCGAATTCGGATCGATCTGGGTGGGCGCGATCTGCCCGCCCGGAAAGAGCGTTGAGTTCAGGGCGTAAGCGTCTTCGTATTCTTGCGAGGCGAATGTCGGTCCCAAGGTCGCGATATACGCTGGAGTGAAGTTCCCTTGCAGCATCTGCGGGGTGGGCACGAAATACTGTGACAAACTGCCCGCCGGCTTCTGGTCCATGTATTCATACGCGGCATAAAAGAACAACTTGTCGCGGTTCTTGTTGAAGTGCGTACCCGGGATGAGCACCGGACCGCCAAAGTCGCCGCCGGGATAGTAGAAACTGTTCGTCGGCGCCGTAACCTTTTGGCTGTTATTGTACCAGCCGTTGCTGTTAAACACGCCATTGCGCGCGTAGAAGTAACCTTGTCCATGGAACTGGGCGCCGCCGCTCTTGCCGATCGCCTGGAAGGTGATCGGACCCTTGGCAAATTCCGCGCCGTACGCATTGGTCAAAATCGAAACCTCTTGTACCTGGTTTTGATTAATGTTGGCGGTCTGCGTTCCCTGGTTGCCCGGGTCGAGCAGGTTGGCGCCGTCGGACGTCATGGTCATGGCGCCATTCACGCCGCTGCCTTGAACCGAGTACTTGCCGATCGGGCCGGTATTGCTCTGTGTCGGCACTGCTCCCTGGCCAAACTGGCTCTGGGTGAGACCGTTATTGATCGCCGTCCCAGGCATGATCTTAATCAACTCTGCCGCATCGCGCCCGTTCAGCGAGATATCCTCGACCATGCTTTTGTTCAGCGTCTGGCTGGACGTTCCGGAGTCGGTCGGCACCTGCACGTCGCCGCCGGCAACCACAACTACTTCTTCCTTCGTGGATTGGACTCGAAGGACAATCGTGGAGAGACGCAAAGTCGCTCCTTGGTTGAGAGTGATACCCGTCTGTTCGTAAGTCGTGAGACCTGGCGCGGTGACCGTGAGAGTATAGCTCGCCGGCAAGATCGACGGGAAATCAAAGTATCCGGCGTTGTCCGTGACCGAGTCACGAAGTGCGCCAGTAGCCTCGTTTTTCAGTACGACTTTCGCATGGGGAATCACCGCGCCTGTGGTGTCGGCGACGGTGGCGCCAATCGAACCGCTCGCAAACTGGGCGAACGCGGGCAGTTGACAGAACGCAGCAATAGCGATCACTAACCCCAAGATCCAAAAAAATCGTCCTAGATTCGTAAACCGATCCGTAACAGAGATCGGTGTCTGATTTGGTCTATTCATTTGACCCCTTCCTTTTTCATTAACAACCAAACTCCCCCGCCAGCGCACAACAACCCGCGAGCGGGCCAAAAATCTGCTTTGTAAATAACATAAATGCATTACACAGCCAAGTCAAGGACTTTCGGGTCTTTGGGACCGATTTTAGGCCAGTGAAGTCCTCTGCCTTGTGGCACTTGTAACGTCACGGCCGAGTAGCCGTGCGGCCTGAAAATATGAGATTGAGAATATGAAATTTTGGACTGCGGACGCAGGGGCGCTTTTCAGGCTCCGAACCAGTTTCCCAGCGGGTCTTGGCCAGATTACGCCGAAGCATAGCTGGCCCAATCCGGGATTTCCATTATTGGAATCCTCGGCGTAGTTAGCGTTACGCCTGCCCGCCATCGCTGTGATCCGTTGAGCTACAATTTTTTTTCGCAACTGAAGCCCCTTCATCCCGCCAAAAGCGTCGCTTTCGCCTTGCCGGAAGACAGCAAAGTCGGCAAGCCCCCTATTTTCAGTGGTTTTCGTGCGAAATCCTGCGCACGGTCGCCCCGATAGCGTGCAAACCGGATGAATCGGCCCGAAAGCCTTCACAAGGTTGTCAGCAGGCGGTCACCAACCGAAGTACCGGCTGATGCTCACTTCACCGGAATGGTCAGAGAACCGACCGCGTTGGTGTTCTGATCGAGGACAACAATGCGGAGCTGCCGCACGGCGTCGGTCGTAGGATGGTCTTGCGCGATGGGGAGACCCTCCTTCATCACCGTCTTGTACTGCTCCGCGGTTAATTCGGGTCTGAACTCCGAAAAAGCTGGATCGCCGAGCATGGCAGAGCCGCTGCGGTCGGATATAAGGAGATATAACGCGCCTGTAAACTTGCCGCCCTGCTCGCGCAGCAGGAGATCCGAGGCATCGACGCGGATATCCAGGTGCATGCCCACCGTGTTTCCCTGCATGGGCGAGAGTTTCGTGCGCAGGCCGATTTCGGTAAGGTCGACGGGACTCTGAAGAACTCCTAACAATACGGCCTTCATCCTCTCCGCGGGTGGCCGCGAGTCCGGCACCGCGTAGTACCGTTCTCTGGTCTGCAGCTTGACACCCTTGCGCTCGCAAGTGATATGGATGCGGTGCCACTTCTTGTTCCAGTTGTCCGATCCCGGATCGAAGGAGATCGAATAAGCGTTCACGGCATTCTGGGCGATCTCTTTGATCACGGCCCGAACGTCTTGCCGAAAATAGAAGTGGCCGCCGGTCAGCAGGGCCATTTGGTCCATGTTGTAATTCACGTCCGGATTGATTTCCCCGCTGAACGCGTAGGGGTCCACCGTGACGTTGTCCCTCGCCAGCGTCACTGCCAGGTGTGGCACGTAGAGCGCGCACTCAACCCAATCGCCGTTGCAGTTGGGAAGCATCGGGTCCGGCACGGTGGTGAGTCCGTTGGAAACCCAGATGATTTCCCTGCGCCCTGGAAACGCCGCCAGTTGGTTCGCGATATCCTCGAGTGCCTTGAAGGTCTTCTTTACCTGTTCTTCGGCGCCGATGTGGATGGGCCGGGCGTGGCTGGAGGCTTTCATGACCTTGTCGAATACGCTGGCTACTCCCTGCGGCCATGTCTTATCGTCGGCCGCTGGAGGACCAATGGGATGAATCGGGATCAGGACGCCCTCCAGGTTGAGCGCATAGAAATAGAGGTTCTCGCCGCTCTCGAGCTGAGGAAGCGATTTGTCCAGGGCTTTCCAGTTATCCAGCCGATCTGTGTCCGACAGATTGATCATGTCGAAGAGGATGACCGTGGAGTGCGGCGACACACCGGAGGCGCGATTGGAGAACTCCAGCATCGCGAGCGGAGCAGCCGGCTCGATCCTGGGCTTGTGGAAAGTGAAAATCGTTTGTGGTTTGTTTTGATCGACGATCTTGAAATCGTCGGCGGTCAGGTCGGTGACCGGCTGGCCGCTAGCGTCGAGCGCTACCGGATAGAGGTGGACGAGAGGACCCGGCGTGGGAGCTTGTGCCAGAAGCCCGGACGCGGCCAATGCGAGGGTGAAAATGATTTTTGCCATACGGAAAAACCAAGTCTATCACACCTCATAATCCGAAAAGCGGAACGAGGTGTGCCCTTATTGCGCGGCCGCCGCGTAAGCGATATGTTCGGCGGCGGATTCGCCGCCCTGCATCACCGTGACCTGCAACTCGCAGTTGCCCGGCCGGGTCGCGGCTGCCACGAACATCGGAATGACGCCACTCGCATCCGGCTCTGGAAGGGCAAGAGTCTTATCCGCAAATACCTGGCCGCCGTTCTTGAATTCCACGCGAATCTTGGGCTTTTCGGGGTTCGATTTGTCCGGATATACCACGAAATAGACCCAGCGCTTGGCAGCGGGACCGACCATCGCCTCCACCATGGGAATCACGTGCTTGCCCTTGAAGGTGAGCGGGTCGGCGGCGTCCGCCTGGGCGCCGGCCGTGTCGAGGTGCTCCACCATTACCAGGCTGCTGATCGCGACGCCTTTGGGCGGCACGGGGATTTCGAAACTCCCGATCTCGGTGGTTGCCCGGGCGCCTTCGCGATCGACCATGGCGGCGTCCACCGTATAATGGCCCGGCGGCAGATCGAGCGCATGCGTGTAGGTCAACTCGTCCGCCCGCACAGCCGCCAGGTTGGCATCCGCGATGTAGTAAGGCTGGTCGAGGCTATACTTATCGACGACTTCTCCGTTGGCATCACGGACCAGCGACAGCAAGGAGACCTCAAATTTGTGGATCTTGCGGGCCGGGTCGGCGGCGGCGCCCAGCTTCGCGCCGGGCAATTCGAAAGCCAGCGTGGTGCTTGGATTCGTGCCGTCTTTTTGGAAATGGTAGGCCGTCACGTGAAAATCGAAAGAGTGCGGCCGGGGCTGGGCGGACAATACTGCCATAGCTGTGGATTCGACCTGCGTCAGCGGGCCCGAGCCTTTCAGATCCGGCATGGAAAAATAACCGGTGCGGCTCTCCACCTGCAAGTCGCTGCGCGCCAGCTTCACTTCGATCTTCCGCAGGCGCCCGTCGTACTTGACCGACGTGGGATGATAGACCACTTCATAGTGCGTGTCCAGACTCTCCACCAACTGTTGAAACGGCTTACGAAAATCGTTGGTGTTGGCAATCAGAAATCCGCCCGTGCCTTCCGATAGCTCCCGCAGACTGGATTGCGTATCCGAGGTCCGCACGGCGGAGACGGTGTCGTCACCCTGCCGGCTGTTCTGGCGCATGACGCTGGCGCTGGCGTTCAATTTGCTCTGATTCTGGCTGACTGCTGCCATCTGTCCCACCGCCAGTTTGCCGCTTTGGGCGGTGTCGGCATCCGCGTTCATTTCCGTGGCGTCGAGCGCATAAAACGTAATGCCATGGCTATTGGCATTATTCATTAGCTTCTGGAACAAGTCCGGGTCCCCTGTGGTAACCAGGCCGGTGGTCACCAGCAGAACCGTCTTCCTGCCCGGCAGCGAACTGAGCTGGTTAATCAAGGTGGCGATCCTATCGGTCTCGTGCATGCCCGAAATATTGGCGAAATCGCTGCGTTCGCGAACTTCGTCGCCGCGTACGCGATTCGCCGCGAGGCTGTTGGAAACGTCCGCGCCCACGATCACGTTATTGCTGATCTCGCCCCCGGTGGTGTCCACCGTCACTGTGGCCGAGTGTGTGGCGGCATTTACCTGGGCATTCACCGTCACGATGTTCGGACTGGCGGTGAGCAGAGCTGCCGTGGCCTTGGAGAAATCCATCCCTCCTCCCCCGGTGAAGTTGGAGGCGAGTAGTTCCTCGCGGTTCTTGGTGAACTCATGCACCGGGATCAAGGTCTCGTTGATGTTGAAGATTCCGATATAACTCTCCGGCGGCAAATTGGTCCTGATGAATTCCTTGACAATTGCGACGGCATGCGGCCGGGTCACCGGATCGATGTTATGGAAAACAATGCAGACCGTGTTTACGTCGCGGAGCGGCAGGGACGTCCCGGGCACCTGTTGCTTCGTCTGGCTTTCTTCGCGCCGCTCCTGTTCGCGGCCCGGTACCAGGCGGAAGCTGAGAAGTTCCTGCCGTACGCCGTCTTCGTAAATCTGCACATCACCCTGCTTGAGATTTTTCACCTGGCGGCCCTTCTTGTCGCGCACCACCAGATCGAGCGCAACCTCCGTGGTGGTGACCCGAATCGTGGGTCCGGCCGGCGGAGGAGTTGCATCCTGCGCCAGACCGGGAATGAGCGACGCCGCAGCGAGAAACACGAGAGACGCAACACCGGCCTTTGGCATATACTGAGTGTATCTCGATTCGCAGGGGCTCGCCAACGCCTTAAGCCGCTTTGGACGGCTGCGTTTGGAGGCCGCCGCGGGCCGCTGGCTTGCCCCACGAGAAGGTGGAATTCTAATGGGCATAAGACTGCCGAGGGGCAAAAAATTGCTTCGCACGATTGGACTATTTGCCGCTCTGGCTTTCCTGTGGGGAGTCTTCGCCCCGGCGAGCGGCGGAGCGGCTCAAGGCACGCCAAAGGAGACTGCACCGGTCCTCATCGACTTCCCGGAGCCCGGCTCCATCTTTCCGCCGGATATTACGCCGCCCACGTTTTTGTGGCGTGAAACAACCGGAGGGGCGATCGCGTGGCGGGTTGAGATAGTTTTCGGCGAGCGCGGACCGCGCGTCAAGGAGAAGTCGGCCGGCGAGAAGCCGCACGTGGGAGAGATCGACACCACGCTGGTGGGCTACGTGCCTCCCACGCTGACAGCGGAACAGGAAGCTCAGCACACCTGGAAACCGGATGCGGAGATGTGGGAGAAGATCAAGAAGCGCTCCCAGAAGCAGCCGGCAACCCTGCTGATCACGGGGTTCCAGGATGAACGTCTGAAGCAGCCGGTTTCGAGCGGGCAGGCGAGCTTCACGACTTCCATGGATCCGGTGGGCGCTCCCATCTTCTATCGCGACGTGCCGTTGATTCCGCCCGATCCCTCGGAGCGTGAGCGCGGCGTCATCCACCCGCTGTCGGATTCGGTGCTGCCGAAGATCAAGTGGCGGATCCGCTATGTAAACCAGCCTGCCAGTAAGACGGTGATGGAGGGCCTGCCCACCTGCGCCAACTGCCATTCCATCTCGCGCGATGGAAAGACGCTGGGCATCGACGTGGACGGGCCGCAGAACGATAAGGGGCTTTACGCCCTGATCCCAATCGAAAAATTCAGCTCCATCGCCAACAAGTACGTGATCCGGTGGAGCGCCTATACCGAAACGGGATCGCCCAAGCGGTTCGGCTTTATGTCGCAGGTTTCTCCGAACGGGCAGTACGTAGTCACTTCGATCGAAGTGCCCGGCACCCGCGGGCAGCGCGTCACCGACCGGATCTACCAAGGCCTGTATGACTTTTGGGGCTTCGGCCAAGTGTTCTATCCGACCCGCGGCGTACTGGCCTGGTACAGCAAGGCGACCGAGAAACTGCAGCAGCTGCCGGGCGCCAACGATCCCAACTTTGTGCAAACCTGCGCTTTTTGGAGCCCGGACCAAAGCTTCATCGTATTCTGCCGCGCCAAAGCGCGTGACCCGTATCCGCCCGGCCAACCGGCCTCGCGATTTGCCAACGATCCCAACGAAACCCAGATCCAATACGACCTGTATCGCATCCCGTTTAATGACGGCAAGGGCGGCCAGGCGGAAAGAATCGTGGGCGCTTCGGAAAACGGGATGAGCAACAATTTCCCGAAAGTTTCGCCCGACGGCAAGTGGATCGTCTTCGTGCAAAACAAGAGCGGACTGCTGATGCGGCCGGACAGCAAGCTCTACATCGTTCCTTCGACCGGCGGGGAAGCGCGGCCGCTGCGCAGCAATCTGAAAACCATGAACTCCTGGCACAGCTTCTCGCCGAACGGGCGCTGGTTGGTGTTTTCATCCAAGACGCCGTCGTTCTACACGCGGCTGTATCTGACGCACATCGACGAAGACGGGAACAGCAGCCCGGCGATTCCGATCGATAACTCCACGGCCGCCAACCGTGCGGTGAATATTCCCGAGTTCATGAATGTGGGGCCGGACGGTCTGGAGCGGATCGATACACCCGCCACGGATTTCTACAAGGAGTTCAACGTCGCGGCGGACCTGTCGGAGAAGCATCGGTTCGCCGAGGCCGTGCCGGTTTGGAAGAAAGCGGTGGAGCTCAATCCCGAGGATGCGCGGGCGCACAACAACCTGGGGGCCGCACTGGCGGAGACCGAAAAGCCCGAGGAGGCGCTGGCGGAGTACCGGAGATCGCTGGAACTGAATGACCAGAGCTCCCAAGCGCACAACAATCTCGGCAGCATTCTGGCTCAGCAGGGCAAGCTCGACGAAGCTCTGACGCAGTTTGAACGGGCGGTGGAGTTGAATCCCGATAACGGCCGCGCGCACAGCAACCTGGGCAGCGCTCTGTCGGAGAAAGGGCAGACCGAGGAAGCGCTCGAGCATCTGCAGAAAGGCGTGGCGCTGGAACCTAAATTTGCCGATGGGCAGAACAACCTGGGGGCCGCGCTGGCTCGGGCCGGAGAGCTGGATGAAGCCGTCCTGCACATGACGAAAGCGGTGGAACTGGCGCCGCAGTCGGTCGAATATCGATACAACTTCGGGCGCGTGCTGGCCGCCAAGAGCCGCTTCGCGGATGCCGCCGCCCAGTTCGAGCAGGCGGCCAATCTGTCGGGGATGAAGGAGCCGGCGATCCTGGATATGCTGGCAGCCATGTATGCCGAGACGGGCCGCTACCAGGAGGCGATCGTCACCGCGCGCAAGGCCCTTGACGCGGCCAACCAACAGCGGAACGCCGAACTGGCGGCGTCGCTGAAGTCCAGCCTGGAGCATTACGAAGCTCTGGCGCGGGGCGAAAGCGGTGGTTCAGCCGGGCCGAAGCAGTAACTGCGCCACGCTTACTGTTTCTGCTGTTCCGCCGTGAGGCGGTCGAAGATGGCGCGCTCTTTCTCGCCCTCCTCCTGCCGGCTCAGGCGGAAATAAAGAGCGGCCAACTCGACATGCGGCTGGGCCCAGGTGGGGTCGGCGCGCACGACCTTTTCGAAGTCCTGCATGGCAGCTTCCACTTGTCCCTCAGTGCGCTCCAGGCGCGCCCATTCGTAGCGCGCGACGTTGGAGTCGGGTTTGAGTTGCAAGGCGCGCTGCAAATGCTGGCGGGCTCCCTCCAGATCGCGGCTGGTGTGCAGAACGGCGCCCAATCCAAGCTGCGCGTCAAAGTCCTGGGGGTCGGCCTCCACCGCCTTTCGCAGCGCGGCAGCGGCGCCCTCGGTATCTCCCAAGTAGTCCAGCACGCTGCCTTGCAAGGTATCCACGCCGGGTAGTCGCGGATCCAGACGCGCCGCCGCGGCGGCATAATCGCGGGCGCGCTCGAACTCATTCATCTTGAGGGCGGTCTGGCCGGCCAGCAGGTAAGCCTCGGGACGGTTGCCTTGGCGGGCCACGCGGTCGACGCGGTCCAGACCTTCGCGCCGGTGGCCTGCCCGGATCAGCGCCGACCCCAGCAGCCACGCCACTGCCAGATCGTCGGGGTGCGCGGCTTCCACGGGCTTGAGGACGGCAATCGCCTTTTCATTCTGGCCGAGGCCGGTGTAGCATTCGGCCAGCAGCGTGGCGACGCGCGCGTCGTCCGGTTGCGCCGCCCGCAGCGTATCGAGTTGCTGCGCCGCATCGCGCCACGCGCCTTTCTTGTAGTACGCCAGCGCCAGGTTGAGCCGGAGACCCGGATTGTCTTTCTTCGCGAGCACCGCGCGGTATTGTTCGATGGCTTCGTCGTAGCGGTTCAATTTTGCCAGCGCCGCTCCCAGATTGGCGCGCACTTCGAGGGCGTCCGGATAACGCTGGAGGAGTTCCTGATATTCGCGGACCGCCAGCGCATCGTCCCCGCGCTGCTGCGCCGCGACAGCGTCGTGGAAGAGTTGTCCGGGATTTGAGGATTGTGCGCAAGCCGCGCCGGCGGCGATGAGCAATGCCACGATGCGCATCGATTCCAGGATAGCGGACTCTGAGTTATCGTAGGGGAGAGAACATGCGGAGTCGATCATTTGTGGGGCGGGCTGTTCGCGCGCTCCTGCTTTTCGCAACGGCTTGGCTGCACGCACAAACGTCCACCAAAGAGCAATTCGAGGATTTGTCGGGCCGGGCGCAGGCTGCCCTGGATAGCCATCCCGAGGACGCTATCCAATTGTACAAACAGGCGCTGGCGATCCGTCCGGACTGGCCGGAGGGCTGGCTCTACATGGGAGGCGCTCTCTATCAGAAGGGCAGCTATGCCGAGGCCACCGACGCTCTGCGGAAGGGCATCGGGTTGGCGCCGTTTTTTGCGAACGGGTGGGCACTGCTCGGCCTCAGCGAGTCCCAACTCGACGATCCCGAGCAGGCGTTGGCCGATATCCGCAAAGGCGAGGAACTGGGTCTCGGCGGCAATGTCCCGTTTGAAACCGCCGTGCGCGTGCGCGCCGCGCTGCTTCTGATCCGGTCCTCGGCCTTCGATGAAGCTCTCGCGCAGTTGCAGCCGCTTACCAAGTACCATGACAATCCTCCTCCGGTGGAGGAAGCCATGGGACTCTGCGCGCTGGCCAGCCCGGACGACATGGAGCGGATTACGCCGCAGCGGCGCGCGGTAGTGGATCTGGCGGGGAAGGCCGCATGGGCTTTGGCCAGCCAGCATCGCGACGTGGCGGCGGCCAGCTACCGTCAATTGCTGGAGCAGTATCCCAACGAGCCCGGCGTGCACTACGCCGATGGCCTCTACCTGATGGAAACCGATGTAACGGCGGCACTGGCTGAATTCCAAAAAGAAGTGCAAAACAACCCGAAGCACTGGCCAGCGCTGCTGGTGATCGCGTCCATTCAGATCCGCCAGGGCGCGCCGGAGCAGGCCATCGAGTCTTTGCACGCAGCCATGAAGGCCGTGCCCACCAAGTACCGCTGGCTCTGCCACATGAATTTGGGGCGCGCCAATCTGGACGCGGACAAGGTGACCGCCGCTATTTCCGAACTGGAGGATGCGATCCGGCAGAAGCCCTCCAGCTCTACTGCGCACTTCTTCCTGGCGGAAGCCTACCGCCAGGCGGGGCGCAAGGCGGACGCCGAAAGAGAAAAGGCGGAATTCGAAAAGACGAAGGTCGAGCAGGATCCTCTCGGCGTGCCGGCCCTGCATCCGTTCGGGATTTGGGAGAAGAACTGACACTATGACGCACGGCTTCTCTCTTTCAGGAGGGTTTGTATCAGGGCACGGCTTTAGCCGTGACGAAGGATGCGAGAAAGGTTTGGGCTTCAGCCCCTGCGGGCGCAGTGGCTAAAGCCTTTGGCTACCGATGTGGTGCGGCACGGCCGAAGCCGTGCCCTGATACAAAGCCAGCCGCGGAGTTCCCCCTTCCATGTCTCACACCCGGTGCCGGCCAGAGGCCGCCACACGGCCAACTTGAAACTCCGCTCCGATTGGTCCATGATGGACACGGGTTATGCGAATACTCTTGGTTACATCTTTAACATTGTTGATAGCGTTTGCGGCGGCGTCGCAAACGACCACCACCGGCTGGCAGCTCGTGTGGAGCGATGAGTTTAACGGCGCGGCGGGCACTCCGCCCGATCCCACCAAGTGGAACTACGATCTGGGCGGCGGGGGTTGGGGCAACGGCGAAGCCGAAACTTACACCAACTCCACCAACAACGCTTTTCAAGATGGCAACGGCAACCTGGTGATCCGCGCCATCCGCGATTCCAGCGGCAATTACACATCCGCGCGCTTGCAAACCGGCAGCCCCGGCGCTTCCACGAACACCACGGATCTGAGCTGGCAATATGGCCTGGTGGAAGCCAGAATCAAGCTTCCGTTTGGCCACGGCGTATGGCCCGCCTTCTGGATGCTGGGTGAAAACATCGGAACCATTGGCTGGCCCTGGTGTGGCGAAGTCGACATCATGGAGAATTTCGGGACCTACGGCAACGTGAATGACACCTCTATCAACAACGGCACCGCGCACGGACCGATAACGCCGGTTGGCTCGGGCAATTACAGCGACTACAGCGCCGGCGGCCGGTACACGCTGCCGCTGGGCGAGACCGTCTACGACGACTACCACGTGTACGCCATCCAGTGGTCGCAAGACTCGGTCGCGTTTTATCTGGACGGGCAGAACTACTACACGGCCACGCCGGATCAGGTTCCGGCGGGGTACTGGGAATTCAATAATAACTTCTTCCTTCTGCTAAACCTCGCCATTGGCGGGCCCGGCACGTTTCTCGGCACGCCGAGCGCCAGCTCGCCATTTCCGAATCAGGACATGCTGGTGGATTACGTGCGCGTCTACCAGGCGACTACCGTCAGCGCCACGACGCCGGTCATCACGCCCTCGGGGATACTGAATGCCGCGTCTTTCCTGGGAGACATCGCGCCCGGCAGCCTAATCTCCTTGTTCGGCTATAATCTCGCGGATAACACGTATCAGGGCTCGCAGGTGCTCGACACCAACAACCATTTCCTCACCTCGGTGGCTGGCGTCAGTGTCAGCGTGAATAGCGTGAATGCGCCGCTCACTTACGTCGCCCCGGGGCAAATCAATTTCCAGGTGCCTTGGGGAACCGCGCCCGGCACGGCGGTGACCGTGCAGGTGACGCGGGCCGGCGCGCAAAGCAACGCGGAGACGATTACGATCGCGAACACAGCTTCGCCATCCATGTTCCTCAACAACCTCACGACCGGCGTGGCGTGGGTGACCGGGACCGTGGCGGAAAATTGCCCCACCTCGCAATGCACGGTCCAAGCCGGCAACACATATCAACTCTGGGCCAACGGATTGGGACCGAAGAACCTCCCCGAGCAGGATGGCGTGGGCGATGGCGCGACGAACATCAACGATCTGTCGGTGGTCGGCGGTGCAGCGAATTGCCAGTTGACGATCGGCGGCGTCGCGGCCACGGTGACTTACTGCGGCGCGGCGCCAGGCCTGGTCATCGACCAATTGAACTTCACTTATCCGGCGGGGATACCATCGGGCGCGCCGGTGGAAGCGGTGCTCACCATCACTAACCCCACGGGCAGAGTCCTCACTCTCGCCACCGGCAGATTCTGGCTGCCGGCGCCGACGCCGCCCACCGCGGCGCAGCAAGCGGGACACATGCTGGCGCAAATGACGCAGGCGCAGAAACTGCAACTGGTGGCGGGCGCGCTCGGCCCGGTGACCAATATCTTCAACCCGTCGAATGGCGCGGGCGGCTATATTCCCGGCATTCCGGAGCTGGGCATTCCGGCTCTCTACTTTGTCGACGGCAGCCTGGGAGTGGCGGATGGCAAGGCACCGTCGACGGTGCTGCCTTCCTCGCTTGCCAGCGCCGCCACCTGGGATACGAACCTGGCGTATCAATTCGGGACCGTGATCGGCGCCGAGACAAACGCTTGGGGGATGAACGTAAACCTGGGCGGCAATACCAACATGATTGGCCGCGAGCCGCGCGACGGCCGTACCTTCGAGACCAAGGGCGAAGATCCCATCCTGGCGGGCAAAATCGCCGCGCAACACGTTTCGGCCGTGCAGTCCCAGCACGTGATCGGAGGCGTGAAGCACTATGCGTTCAACGACCAGGAGACCGGCCGCACCTTCAGTAACGTTATCATCGACGACCGCGGCGGGCGCGAAAGCGACCTGCTGGCGTTTGAGATCGGCGTCAAGGACGGCGGCGTGCAGTCGGTGATGTGCTCCTATAACCTGCTGAACGGCACTTGGGCTTGCGAGGACCCATACTTACTCACACAAGTGCTGAAGACCGATTGGGGCTTCACCGGATTCGTCATGTCGGACTGGTGGGCGCTGCCGGCCTCGGGGCCCGCCTCGCAGACGGTAACGGCGGCGAATGCCGGGCTCGATCAGGAACAGCCGGACAATGAATTCTTCAACGCCACTGCTTTTGAGGCGGCCGTGGCGTCGGGCGAGGTGCCGCAATCGCGCGTGGATGACATGGCGACGCGAATTCTGCACGCCATGTACCAGGTGGGAGTCTTCAACCAGCCGCCCGCCGTCACGTCGCTTGCGCCGGCCATGGTCGCCACCGACGAGGCGATCGCGCAAAAAGTCGAGGAGCAGGGCGCGGTGCTGTTGAAGAACGCCGGCGGGCAACTGCCGCTGAACGCGGCGAAGCTCAGCTCGATCGCGGTGATCGGGTCGCACGCCAATCAAGGAGTGCTCACCGGCGGCGGTTCGGCTCAGGTGTATCCGACCGAAGGCGTGGTGCTCAACGAAGGCTATCCCGCGGTTCCCGGATGGTCGCAGGTGATCTGGATCCCGTCTTCGCCGCTCCAGTATATCGAGGCGGCGGCGCCCAACGCGAAGGTGCAATACAACGATGGAACCAACGCCACCACGGCGGCTTCGCTGGCGGCAACTTCGAGCGTGGCGATCGTATTTGTCAGCCAGTGGACCAGCGAAGGGATGGACATGCCGAGCCTGAATTTCACCGACGTGATTCACTCGACGCCCATCAATCAGGATGCGCTGGTGGCCGCGGTGGCAGCGGCCAATCCGCACACCATCGTGGTGATGGAAAATGGCGGCGCGCAGGTCTTGCCGTGGCTGGGCAGCGTGAACGCGGTACTGGAAGCGTGGTTCCCCGGCATACATGGCGGGCAGGCGATCGCCAATATTCTGTTCGGCGAAGTGAACCCTTCGGGCAAACTGCCGGTCACGTTTCCCGCCAGCGTAAGCCAGTTGCCGCGGCCGGTGATTCCCGGGTCGAACTCCGCGAGCACGCCCTTCACGGAGAACTATTCCGAAGGCCTGCTGGTCGGCTACAAATGGTACGACTCCCAAGGCTTCACGCCGGAATTTCCTTTCGGCTTCGGCCTGTCGTACACCACCTTCCAGTTTTCCAACGTGGCGCTAGTGAATAACCTGAGCGCGAGCAATCCCAACATACAGGTGACGTTCAACCTGCAGAACACGGGCACCGTGACGGGCGCCGAAGTGGCACAGGTTTACCTGGCGCTGCCGGCCAGCACGAACGAGCCGCCCAAGCGCCTGGTGGGATGGCAGAAAGTTCCGCTCACGCCCGGCCAGCAGCAGAGCGTGACGGTGGAAGTGGACGAGAACGATTCTTCGCATCCGCTCTCGTACTGGGACACCACCTCGGGCAGTTGGCTGATGGCGCCGGGCACCTACACCGTGTATTTGGGCAACTCGTCGTACCTGGGTAACTCGTCCTCGCTACCCAGTTTGCAGGTTGCCGGAACCTTCCAGATAGGCTCGTAGCGTGAGGTAGGTCCCCGACGTCCCCGACCTGCCAACTGCAAGGCGCGCAGGCCGGCCGCCCGCGCCACCTCAGTTGTGCGATATGCTGGTTTCCCATGAAGCCGGTTGGACTGTTCTTGTGCACACTGATGATGGCGCCGGCGTTGGTCGCGGCGGACCCGGCCGCTGACAGCGCCATTCATCCTCAAGTGAAAAAGGTCGTGGAGGAGGTCTCCGCGGAGCGCATTCGCGCCACGATCGAAAAGCTGGTGAGCTTCGGCACCCGCCACACACTGTCGGCGCAGGATGACCCGGACCACGGAATTGGCGCTGCGCGTAAGTGGATCTTCGCCGAGTTCCAGAGTTACAGCCCGCGCCTCCAGGTGCGCTACGACCACTGGCGCGTAAAAAAGACCGGGCGCATTTTCAAGGACGCCGACCTATATAACGTGATCGCGGTGCTGCCGGGCAAGACCATGCCGGAGGTCGAGGTGGTGGTGAGCGCCCACTACGATTCCATCAATCTAGGCAAGCTGCCGGCGCCAGCAGCCGCGGGCGAACGGCCGCTGCAAGTGGATTGGGAGAAGACCGCCGAACTGCCCGCTCCCGGTGCCTGCGACGACGGCAGCGGCATTGCGGCGGTGATGGAACTGGCGCGGGTGATGAGCCAGTACGAGTTTGCGAAGACGCTGGTCTTCATTGCCTTCGCCGGCGAAGAGCAGGGGTTGGTGGGCGGCACGCTGGAGGCGGCCCAGGCGAAGAAGGACGGAACTCTCATCGAAGCTGTGCTGAACAACGACATCATCGGCACCGACGTTACCGGCGACGGCCGCACCGGCAACAGCGCGGTGAACGTTTATAGCGACGATCAGCTCGATAGCCTGGCGCAGGGGCTGGCGCGCTATGTGCAATGGGCCGGTGCGCGGTATCTGCCGAGCCTGAAGGTGAACGTGCAATACACGCAGGACCGGCTGGGCCGCGGCGGCGACCAGACGCCGTTTCAGCAGCAAGGCTTCAGCGCGGTTCGGCTCTCCACGCCCAACGAGATCTTGGCGAACCAGCATCACGAAGGGGACACGCTCGAAAACATGTCGGTGCCGTACACGACGCGCGTGGCCAAGCTGAATGCCGCAGCGGCAGCCGCATTGGCGTTGGCGCCGCGTACGCCGGATATCTGGACCGTGAGCGCGGCGACCGGCACGGCGGCGAATGCGCCGGCGCCGCCGCGGCTGCCGATGATTTCGCGCGGCAGGGGTTATGACGCCGTGCTGCGCTGGCGCGCGGCGAGCCCGGACGCCAACCTCAAGGGCTACGCCGTGGTGACGAAAGCGACCACGGCGCCATTCTGGGAGCAGGAGATTTTCGTCGGCAAAGTCACCGAGTTCACGCTGGAGGGAGTGTCCATCGACGACACTAAGTTCGGCGTGAAGGCCATCGGCAATGACGGGACCGAGAGCCTGGTGGCAGCTTATGTGTATCCGCCGCGAGGGAAAGCGGAGTATAAGACGGAGCCGTAACGTCTGGCTCGGTAGGACAGGCCATCGCCTTTTGTGGCCTGTCGCTGCCGGCGCTTGACAGACGACAAAAACCGGTCGTCTGTCCTACCGGCACGAGATCTTCGGCGGCAGTTACTGAGTTCACAGTGGTGAAAGGTGGGGCGTGGTCCCCGACCTGCCAAATGCCGACCGCTAGCCCAGCCACCGCGCAACTCAGTCACAACCCTTCTTCCCCACTAACTCAATCACTTAGCTTTCAAAACCCTTGACGTACCCCTTATCCTTAAATCAGAACTGTGGCGCCAGGCTCCGCTGCTAGTTCTTACTTGTTGGCCAACAAGCGTTGCACTCAAGTGGTACTGAACTTCCGGCGCCCCTTAAAGGCATGCGGGGTCCCCTTCGGGCTGGACTCTCGACGGAAGACTTTGGATTCCCGGAATTCATAACCGCCGGCGGAATACGGATAGCTATTATTGCCGCCCGCTCGGATAACAGAGAGTAAGGAACGAATCGACCCGACATTGTCCGCCATCCAGCGGGCTCACATCGACGAAGTTTCTATTCAAATCATCGGGTGGCCGATACGCACGGCGCTAAGTCCGCGAAGCCCGGCCACCCGCAACGCACTCTTATCTCTTTCCATCCACTTCTCTCGGCCATACTGCGCCAAAACGAATCCAAACAAATCAAGTTAATCTTGTTTCGCTCCCCTGCGCTATCATATGCGGTGGATTTGAGGCCGGACGCGCTTGCCGCCCGCGGGACCCGAGGAGACCGATCGCCCATGACTATTGGCTTTACACGGCGGCAATTCGCCCGCGCCGGCGCCGCGGCGGGCTTGGCCGCTGTCCTGCCGCAACGAATGTTCGGCGCGCCCGCCGCCAATCGCACAGCCGTCATTCGCGCCGATGACGAAATCGGCCTGGTGCGCCCGGAGTTTCATTCGCACTTCGCGGAGCATCTGGGCTCCTGCGTGTACGGCGGCATTTGGGTTGGCCCGAAGTCGCCCATCGAAAACGTGGAGGGCTTCCGCAAGGCGGCCGTGGATTACCTCAAGGAACTGGGCGTGCCCGTACTGCGCTGGCCCGGCGGCTGCTACGCGGACGATTATCATTGGCGCGAAGGCATCGGTCCCGCGGCCAAGCGGCCCAAGCGCGTGAACATTTGGTGGGGCAACTATGTCGAAGACAATAGCTTCGGCACGCATGAGTTCATCCGGTTCTGCCGGCTGATCGGCGCCGAACCGTATTTCGCCGCCAACGTCGGATCGGGATCGCCGCGCGAGATGCGCGACTGGATCGAGTATTGCAACTTCCCCTCCGGCAGCGCGCTTGCCGACGAGCGCTCCGCCAACGGCTCGCCCGAGCCATTCCACGTGAAGTATTGGGGCGTGGGCAACGAGGCATGGGGCTGCGGCGGCAATTACCGGCCGGATGGCGCCGGCGCCGAGTTCCGCCGCTACGCCAGTTACGCGCGCGCGTTCGGCGGCACTAAGCCATACCTGATTGGCTGCGGCCCCGGCGGCAACGACGCCAAATGGACGCGCGGATTCATGGACGCGGTGGCCGGCAGCCGCCTGCCCGATGGCTACTCGATTCACTATTACGTAAACGGCGACCACGCTCCTCTCGAATACACGCCGGAGGCCGCCATGAGACAACTGGGAGTCTTCCCGCACGTGGAACAAGCCATCATCGAACAGCGAGCGTTGCTCGATGGCTACGACCGCGGCCGCGGCATCGGCCTGTTCCTCGATGAATGGGGCGTCTGGGACCGCATCCCCAAAGCGGACCAGGATCGCAACGGCGCTTTGTGGCAGCAATCCACCATGCGCAGCGCGGTGGCGGCCGGCCTCGGCTTGAACATCTTCAATCGCCAGGCCGACAAGCTGTACATGTGCAACATCGCGCAGATGGTCAACGTGCTGCAATCGGTTCTGCTGACCGATGGGCCCGAGGGCAAGAACTGCGTGCGCACCACCACTTATTACGCCTTCATGCTGTTCAAAGCGCATCGCGGCAAGACCGCCGTGCGGGTGGAAGGCGGCACAGTGAACTACGACGGGCCCAACATTCTAGACTCCGAGGTGCAGCCCGTACCCTCCATCTCCGCTTCGCGAAAAGGCTCCGAGCTGGTCGTAAGCCTGGTGAACCCACGGGCCGACCAAGGTTGGGAAGTAGAGTGTGCACTGCGCGGCGTCAAGGCCAAACAGGGCCGGGCGCAGATCCTGCACGATTCCGATCTCAACGCCTACAACAGCTTCGACCATCCGGACCGCGTGACGATTCAATCGCACGAGGTCGCGGTGGAAGCGGACCGGCTGCGGATCATGCTTCCGGCGATGTCGGTAGCGACGGTGACGCTCGAAGTCGAGTAAGTACTGGTAGGGTATGCTTTAGCTTGCCCGTCCGAAGAGAAGGAGCCGCGCGCAGCGCGCTCCTTCTCTTCGATGCTATCCTGAAGTGGCGCTCCTGGGATGCCGCTTCGCGTGAATCATTTTCGCGCGGCCATTCTTAAGCACGCGGCATACAATGTTTCAGAATCGTTACACTCGGCCCGGACTGTGTCGATCCGAAGTTGCGTAAGTTGGAATCGTGATGAATCTGTGGAAAGCGCTGATCGCGGCCGCTCTGGTGTTAGTATCGCCAGCCGCGGCGAGCGCTCAACAGACCGGCGACCAGCCAAGCGCCGCGGCAAGCGACGCCAGTCCCGTTGTGCCCGAGCGCTGGAACCTGTATTTCCAGGCGACCGCCATCGGCGACGAGCACGGCACGTTTTACGCGCCGTACACAGGCCCACTGAGCCTTCAGGACTATCCCGAACATGATGTTTCGCTGACGTCGACGCTGTTTTTCACGGCGCTGCTCGCCACAAACACCCAACTCGTTTTCAATCCGGAGATCGCCGGAGGCAAAGGATTCAGCGGTGTGAGCGGAATCGCCAATCCGCCCAACGGCGAGCTCCCGCGTGTTGCCACCGCGACTCCCAAGCCGTACCTGGCCCGCCTTTTCGTGGCCCACGATTTTGCTCTCGGCGCAGAGCAAGAGCACGTGGAAAGCGACGCCAACCAGCTCGCGGGCGAGCGCCCGATGACTCGTTACTCCATCTACGCCGGCCGCTTCTCGCTCACCGACTACTTCGATAACAATGAGTACACCCACGATCCGCGCGAGCAGTTCATGGCGTGGGGCGTGATGTACAACGGCGCTTGGGATTATCCGGCCGATACCCGCGGCTACACCTGGGGCCTGGTGCAGGAGCTGCACACGCAGAACTGGGCGTTCCGCTATGGCATCGCGGCGGAGCCGCGGGTGGCCAACGGCTCGCAATTCGACCGCCGTCTGTTCCGCGATCACGGCCATACGGGCGAAGCGGAGCGCCGCTACTCGCTGGGCGATCACGCCGGTACGCTGCGCGTAATGGGATTCGCGAACCGCGCCGACGCCGGCACCTATGCAACTGCTCTGCGCCTGGCCGCGCAAACGGGCTCGACGCCTGATGTAATTGCAACGCGCCGCCCGGGAACGCTGAAATACGGATTGGGAGTGAACCTCGAGCAGGAACTCACGCACGACGTGGGCGTCTTCATGCGGCTCGGCTGGAACGACGGCAAGACCGAAAGCTTCGCCTTCACCGCCATCGACCGGCTGGCGACCGGCGGCGTATCGGTCAAAGGCACGCGCTGGAAGCGGAAGAACGATGTAGTGGCCAGCTCGTTCACTGCCAGCGGCATTTCCGGCGTGCACGCGCTCTACCTGTCGCGCGGCGGGCTGGACTTCCTGATCGGCGATGGCCGCCTGAACTACGCTCCCGAGTATGTCTGGGAATCGTACTACAGCGCCCGCGTGTGCCCCGGGCTCTACGCGACTTTCGATCTGCAACACGATACCAACCTGGCCTTCAACCACGACCGCGGCCCGGTCTGGATTCCCTCCATCCGCCTGCACATGGAATTCGGCCTCAAACCTCGCAAGGCCGATTAAACCGAACGAAGGCGAGGACATTCTTGCATCCTCGTACCTTTTCCGGCATTCTGAGAAGTACCTGACGATGCGATCCGCGTCCGTTGTGCCCGCCCTGCTGCTAGGGACTCTCGGCGCCGGCTTGGCCTGCGCGCAGGACAACTATGAGATCCAGGTGTATGGAGCGGACCTGGTTCCGCCCGGGCACACCATGGTCGAGCTGCATTCCAACTTCACCTTCGAAGGCTCGAAGACCGTCACCGATGGCGTGCTGCCTGACGAGCACGCACTGCACGAAACCATCGAGATCACAGAGGGCATCACTCCGTGGTTTGAAACCGGTTTCTACATCTTCATGAGCTATCGCGCGGATGAAGGCTACCAGTGGGTGGGCGATCATATCCGGCCGCGCTTTCGAATTCCGGAGAGTTGGCACTGGCCGGTGAATGTAAGCCTGTCGAACGAGATCGGCTATCAACGCCGCAGCTTCTCAACCGACACGTGGACGTGGGAAATCCGCCCGATCGTCGATAAGCAGATCGGCGGCTGGTATCTGGCATTCAACCCGACGGCCGATCGTTCCTTCCATGGTTTGGAAGTACACAAGGGCCTGACCTTCGCGCCCAACGTCAAAGTGAGCTACGACATTACGAAGCGGATCGCCGGGGGCTTGGAATATTACGGCTCGACCGGCTCGATTACCGGCTTTGATCCCCTGCGCGACCAGGTGCAGGCAATTATGCCGGCGGTGGATTTGAACCTGGGGCCGAACTGGGAATTCAATTTCGCCGTCGGCGTGGGCATGACCGCCAGCACCGATCACCTGCTGGTGAAGATGATTCTAGGCCGCCGCCTGCAACTGGGGCGGCGATAACGGCCGGCGGTTACCGCGCCCGACCTCCGATGTTGCCTGAAAGGCCCGGCGGGCGTTAGGCTGGAATATATGGCGGAAGCGCTGACGACAGAGTCCATACCAATTGTGACCGGGGCTGACGGCGTCGTCCGCGTGCGCGGAACGCGTATCACACTCGACACGGTGGTGGCAGCCTTTGCCGAGGGTGCGACGGCGGAAGAAATCGCGCAGCAGTATCCTTCCGCTTCATTGGCCGACGTATACCAGGTGATCGGATATTACCTGCGGCATGCGACCGACCTGGAGCCCTATCTCTCGCGGCGACTGGACGATGTGCGTGAGGCCAGACGTACGAATGAATCTCACTGGCCGCCAGAGGGCATCCGGGACCGTTTGCTTGCCCGGCGCCCGATATGAGTTCCCGTTCCCGTTTAATTCATTAGGGGACAGAAGCATGACGGGACCCGAGGTAGCCTTGCGCTGGCTGGCCGACGAGAATTTCAATAACGACATTCTCCGCGCGTTGCTGCGGAGGAGCCCTGACGTCGATGTGGTTCGTGCGCAGGACGCCGGCCTGACGGGAGTCGACGATGAAGCGCTTCTTGCCTGGCTGCGGCACAACAACGGGTTCTGCTTACGCATGACGTCTCCACCATGACCGCGCACGCCTACCGCCGTGTGATGAAGGGTGAGCCGATGCCGGGCGTATTCGAGGTCAGCCGCACCGTCTCGATCCGCGCGGTAGTTGACGACATCGTCCTTTTGACGGAATGCAGCCTTCCCGGCGAATGGGAGGGCCAACTACGATATCTGCCGCTCCGCTGACAACTTCACTACCGTGCCCGCGCGGACTGTCCTGGCGCGCCCCCGGTCAAGCCGTGCGCACTTGCGGTATACGGGTATCGAGCGCGGGCAGTACCGGGAAATCGGTATACGGCGCGGACTGATACCAATAGGCCACCGAGAAGAAATTGTCGCCGCGGTCGTTGGCATGGCCGTGTTCAATCGTGTGCTTCAAATAGCGCTCGAAGGTGACCGGGTTGTCGCCGTGCCAGCGGTAGCAGCAGTAGCGTCCGCCGGTGCGCTCGGCGTTCGAGATCAGCGGCGCACCGTACATCTGGTGGCCGAAAGGCTGCGCGCCATCGCGGCCGCCGAAATCCCAGCTTCCCAGAAAGTAGTCCTCGGAGCCGGTGCCGTTGATCAGCGGCTTGGTTTCATCGTCGACGAAAATCATGTCGTCGCCTTCGCCCCACCAGCCGTCGGCGTTTTCGAGCACGCCCAGCGTGACGCCCATCAGGTGGCCGCGGCCGCGCGTTTCGACAAATACATAGTTGGAGCCGCCGAGCGGGTTCAGTTTCGCGGCTTCTCCCGTGACCGGCGTCGACGGCGCCGCCTGCCGGTATTGCGCGTGAAAGTAGAGCGCATCTTCAGGCAGCGACGGCACGGCCATATAGTCGATGTTCGAATAGAACGAGCCTACTCCCTGTTTGCCCTCGTTGGTTACGGTGAGCCGGGCGCCGCGGCGGTAGGGCATGGCGAAATAGCAGTTGAGCGATTTGCCGGGCGAGCAGGCGAGGTAGCGTGATTCGTAAATCCGATAATCGTCGAGGTTCAAACCGAAGAAATCGCCAATCGGTGTTTCCACGCTGGGCTTGGCGTTGCCATCCCAATAGGCGCGCAGCACCAGTTCCTTCAGATGATGGTCGCTGCGGGCGGCGATGGTGAACCAGATGTGGCTGATCGCGCCGGCGCCTTCGGCGAGGAAAACCTCCTTGGTACCGCCGGCGGGAATGTCCCAGGAGTCGCGGTTGCCGCCGGTGCGGTCGTAGCTCGATTGTTTGAGCGACCGGTAATGCTGCGCCCGCGCATAGGCGGGCAGCAGTGGCGCAGCCGCGTTTCCGGCTTGCGCCTGGGCAGAAGGCGATGCCGCGGCGCCGATGCCGGCCGCCGCCAGTGCGCCACGCATGAAATCGCGTCTCGGATTGGTGCTCATAATCTCCTGCCTTTCCGGCCTTACCTGGTTGCGCAAAAGCCGACCAACCGCTCCGGCGAAAGCCGTGAAGAATTCATATCGAGCCACGGATAAACACAGATGAACACTGATAATACTCTTGTTCTCTTATCCGTGTTTATCTGTGTTCATCCGTGGCCACGATTCTTTCACGCCCTTACTTCGCCAGTGCTTTGGCGATGGCTCTTTCCGCCAGCGGCCCCATCACCTCATAACCCGCGGCGTTGGGGTGCAGGCCGTCGTAAGTCAGTTCCTTGCGGAACATGCCTTTGTCATCCACCGTGGCGCTGAAATAATCCAGGTAGACGAAGTTGTTCCTCTCGGCGTAGTCCTGGAGCCAGCGGTTGAGTGCCAGAATCTTTTCGGGTGGCCTCTGCGCCGTCTGCAGTTTGATGTAGTCGCAAACCGGCGTCAGTGAGGAGAGCACGATCCTGATGTTATTGGCGCGGGCCATATCGGCCATCGACAGGAAGTAGTTTTCGGTGGCTTCCATGGTCATCGGGCCGACGTTGCCGGCGATGTCGTTGGTGCCCGCCAGTATGATAACGACTTTGGGCTTGAGCGCGATCACGTCCTGATAGAACCGCAGCAGCATTTGCGGCGTCACCTGACCGCTGATGCCGCGGTTGATGTACGGTTTGCCGGGAAAGAAAACGCCGAGCGAATGTCCGGTGGGATCGGTGCCACGGCCCCAGAAGTCGGTAATGGAATCGCCCATGAATACCACGCGATCCTCGTCCGCCGCCGGCGGAACCACTTTCGCATCCTCGGCCGCATAGCGCGCCGTGTTGCCATAGTCGTTGACCATTCTCGACAGTTGATCGAGCATGCGCACGCGCGGCGGCGGAGCATCCTGCGCCGGAGCCTGCGCTTGCGCGCGCAGCAGGAGCGTCGAAAGCACGAACAGAGTGATTCGCATAGGCCCCATTGTAGGACACTTGGTGGGGAATGCTTTAGCTTGCCAACGCCCGCTTGCGGGCGCAGTTCTTGCTTGTCGATTCCTTACTCTCCGTAACCCGGCATGGGAGCCAGCGCGGGCACAAGGTCGCGCCAACTTTGGACGTGAAACCGGCGGCCATCGGTGCGAATGCTGACCAGGCCATCGAGATCGGTGCGATAGACCACCGCATTGTGATCGAGGAGGCGGTCGATCACGTCGGCGTGCGGATGGCCGTAGCTGTTGTCCTGGCCGACCGAGACGATGGCGAAGACCGGCCGTACGGCATCCAGGAACGCCTGTGTGCTGGAAGTGTGGCTGCCGTGGTGGCCCACCTTGAGCACGTCGGCCGGTTGCAGCTCGTTTTCCGACAACATGCGGTATTCGATAGGCCGTTCCGCGTCGCCGCAAAGAAGAAACGAGTGCTTGCCGTAGCGCACGCGCATCACCAGCGAATCGTCATTGGTGGGCTCGCCGGCTGGAACGTAATCGGCGAATGGCGCCAGGATCTCGATCTGCGCGCCTCCCCAGGCGAAGCGCTGCGGCGCCAGCAGCGGCATGATTTTGACGCCCAGACGTTGTGCGCGATCGCGCAGGACGCGCCAGGCGGGGCTGTCGGGCGTTGCGCCGGTCCACAATTCGCGCGGGCGAAAATCGGAAACCAGCGCCGGCAGGCCGCCGATATGGTCGTCGTGCGCGTGCGATAGTGCCACCACATCCACGTCACGGATGTTGCGGTCCCACAGGTACGGCGCCACCACGTCCTCACCCACATCGAGCTGCGATTTGGCCCGGTTGCCGAACGAGGGGATGCCGCCGCCATCGAGGATCATGCGCTTGCCGTCGGGAAAGATCACCAGCAGCCCATCGCCTTGTCCGACGTCGATCACGGCCAGCTCCAGTTCGCCCGGATGAACGTCCGGCGGGAACGGCTGCCACAGCAGCAATGTCAGCAGCGCGGCCACCGCTGCGCCGCTCGCCAGGCGCCACCACCGGCCGCGCGCCACGGCTGCGGCGATCAGCGCGAGGGAAAACGCGATGCCGAGCCACAGCGGCGGCGTGGGAATGCGCCAATCGGGATCGAGCGAAGCGTGCCAGTGCACAATCGCGCGCGATACCGCCAGCAGCACGCCGCCGATCCGAGCCACCCACGCCCAGCCGGTGAACACGGCGACAAAGCCGACCGGAATCGCCAGCCCCATCAACGGAACCACCAGCGCGTTGGCGGTGAGGCCGGACAGGCCGACGCGGTGAAAGTACACGATCATGGGGAGGGCCAGCCCCGCCTGAATGACAGCCGAGACGGCTGTGATTTGATAAAGGAAGAACAGCACCCGCGCGACCACCACCACGCCCCGGCGAGCCGCATCCAATGGGAGTTTGATCGCGCCGTGCGCGGTTTCGGCGAGCAGGCGCATCTCGATGCGGAATTGCGCCACGCGGGGTTCCAGGTTGATGTCGCGGTCGCGATTGGTGAGATCGGCCAGACCGCGCGCGAGCGGACCCGAAGTGGCGCGGATCAGCGGCGTCGAAAACGCGCCCAGAAACGCCACCGCCAGGAAGCTCAACTGGAAACTGGCATCGAACAACTGATCCGGATCGAAGAGCAGAAAACCAAGCGCCACGGCGGCCAGCAGGTTCAAGGGACGCCGCTCGCGAAAGAAATAGCCGGCGGCGATCACCAGCGTCAGAGCCGCGGCCGACCGCACGCACGGCGCGTTGAACCCGGTGACCAGCGCGTAGAGCCACGCCACCGCCGCGGTCAGAGCCCCGGCCAGGCTGGCCGGAACGAAGCACACCCGCAATACGAAAAAGACGAAAGCCGCCACGATGGCCACATGAGTTCCGGAGATGACCAGCGTGTGAAACGTGCCGGTGGAGCGGTAATCGCCAGTCCACACTTTTTGCATTTGAAACTGCTGCCCCAGCAGCACCGCCTGCATCATGGCGGCCTGGTAGGGATCGCGCCCGTAGAGCCTATCGATGCGCGCCATGACGGCGGAGCGCAAATCCATCACGGCTTTTTGAAACGGCGAGCCGCAGCGGCCTGGCAGCACGCGAACCGTGCGGGCTGCGCCCGATGCCGTCCAATAAATGTCGTGGCGCGCCAGGTAGTGCCGGTAGTCGAACGCGCCTGGGTTTTCGTAGTTGCGCGGCGAACGCACGCGCGCATCGAGCTCGATGTTGCGGCCGTAGGCAAGGGCCGGCAGCGCCTCGTCCGGCTTGGCGTAAAGCGTGACCTGGACGCGCGCGTGCCGCTCTAGTTCGAGCAGGAATCGTTCGCGCTCGCCGGAAAGAGCGGGAGGTTCGACCACGCAGCCGCTGAGGATTACGACTTCGCGGCCAGTCGAGTCTAGTTCGGGCGCCGGGCCGGGCCGATGCGCTTCAGCCGTCAGCGCGCCCGCCGCGACCAGGCCCAGCAAGCAGCAGATGCCGGCCAGCACGCGGGCGCGTCGCGTAATGGCGACGATGCCGAGCGCCAGAAAGGCGGCGATGATGAGCATCAACTCGTGCGTGCGGAAAGGCACGAAGCGGGCAGCCAGAATCCCGGCGGCAATCGCGGCCACCGGTCCTAGCAGGGGATCTCGCATGGCAAAGCCAGCCGCCGTGGCCGGCCGGGCCGGCCGGATGGATCGAGACGCCGGACTGCAGTGGCCGGGCGGAGAAGGGGGCCTGCGCCCGCCTGCTCCGCCAGGTCCGCGGCCACTGGATCGACCTGCCTCAGAGGAACGACAGCTCTAGCGTTGTAATAGAAGTGATCGCAGTCAGTCGCGATTCTCCGAAATCTTGGCGCTCGGTCCCGGTCTGTCGAAGGACGCTTTCGCAACGCGCAGCCTGCCCTCCCGCGGCCCTCCGCTGGGTCAAAGCGACACATTGGCTCCGGGAGAGTTATTGATTTCAAAGCAAGTTTCTCGGCACTCCAAGTGCCCATATGCTTGTCATGCGTGCGAGAGCGTTACTCTGTCTTGCGCTGGTGAGCGCAACCGGCGCGCTGGCCGCGTCGTCCGGCTTCCTGCTGGGCGTGGATTACAGCGAATGGCTTACTCCTGACGTCACGCAGATTGCGACCGATGGTTCCGGGGCCCTCTACGTTCTGTCGCAGTGCGCGACCGTCGCCCCCTTCTCTTCCTGTGTGACGAAACTGTCAGCGGACGGGAAGACAATCCTGTGGCAGAACAATCTTGGGTTCTTGGTCGATTCTGCATCAAACCTGCCGGGAATGGCGGTGGACCCCAAGGGCGGCGTGTACGTGATACCCGAGTGGCAGGTTGGCGATACATCGTATTATGTGGCGAAGCTAAACTCCGGCGGGACAGGCCTCGCGTGGAACACACCGGTTGCCATGCTGCCGACGGCTCTTGCAGCGGACTCCCAAGGCCGCGCGTATGTGGCCGGTTTTATTAGCTTGAACACCTGGGAGGGCGGCATAGTCCGGCTGAACGCGATCGGCAGTGCGGTCGATTACACCGCACAGATAGAGGGCGTGCCGTTTGCCATCGCCGTCGATGGCACCGGTGCCGCGTTCGCTGCCGGTCTGACGGTGGGAGTGGCAGGCGGTTTCCTCGTGAGGCTGGCGCCGGACGGCTCCGCCGGATTCCAATCGGCAACGTCTATAGGAACGTCGCAGGTGGCAGTTGCTGTGGATCCAAATGGGGCCGCTGCGGTTTACGGCGGCGGAGCGTTGCAGCGCTTCGATTCCACAGGCGCCATGACCTTCTCGAAGACCACCCTGGCCGGCGGTGCGCTTGCGCTGGACTCGATCGGCAACGCCTACGTCACGGGGTCAATCGCGTCCTACTTGTACCCGGTCAGAAACAGTCTTGTGCAGTGCGGATCGGCCTTACTAAGTGTGTATGCGCCGGATGGCTCCCTCATGCAGGCCACCTACATTCCCGGCGCAGCGGGCGGCGCCCCATTCATCGCCACGGGTCCGAATTCGACCGTCTTTTTGGCAGCTTTAGCCGATGGAACCTTCGCGCCCACCCAAACCGGTCCATTCCCGGCCGGACAGATCGGGACGAGCTTCCTGTGGCACCTCTCACCCAGTGCCAACATGCAGCCCCTCCCACTGGCCTGTGTCGGCAACGCCGCGAGCTACGGTACAGGGCCGATAGCACCGGGAGAGATTGTCACCTTGATGGGAAACGGGCTCGGACCTCAGCAGGGGGTCGCGCCTCAGGCTACGCTGGAGAGCCCCTATCCAATCGAGGCGGCAGGCGTTGAGGTGACTTTCGACGGAACGCCAGCGCCGCTGCTGTGGGTGCAGGACGGCCAGATCAACGCCGTAGCGCCGTGGTCGCTGACGCCGGGCCAGAACACGCAGATCTGCGCCTCTTACAACAGCGTGATGACCAACTGCCTCACCTGGGGGGTGGAGCAGACGGCTCCGGCGGTGTTTACGGTGGATGGCGTTCACGCGGCGGCGGTGAATCAGGACGGAACCATCAACTCGGCCAGCAATCCCGCGGCGGTGGGCTCTATTGTATCGGTTTGGGCAACCGGGCTGGGTCCGATCACTCCGTCGCAGGCCGATGGAACGCTGGTGGGGCTACCCCTGCCCAACAATGTGCTGCCAGTTCAAGTCGGGGCGCAGGTGGTGGGATTGAAGATTGACTTCTACACGCCATTCGAGATGGAATACGCGGGTCCCGCGCCGTACTTGGTTGCCGGGGCCAGCCAGATCAACTTCCAGGTCGTAAACTACGCGGGCTCGATTGTTGTGACCGTAGGGGCTGGAACCGGCGCTGGGGTGCAAAGCCCAGGCTTCCAGATCTACGTCGCCGGCCAGTAAAGACGCGATCACGCCGCGCTCAGCTTCAGGGCCTTCACGCGGTCGCGCAGTTGGGCGGCTCTTTCGAATTCGAACTTGCGCGCCGCTTCGCGCATGTTCTCTTCCAGATCGGCGATGAACTTCCTCAACTCCTCGGGCGTCAGGTTGTCGACTTCCTGGTCCACCTCAAGGGGCACCGTAACGTAATCGCCTTCCGCCACCGCGACCAGGCTCATATCGATGGGCTTGACGATGGATTGCGGAACGATGTTATTGCGCTCGTTATACTCCACTTGCGTCTGCCGGCGGCGCCCGGTTTCGTCCAGCGCTTTGCGCATGCTGTCGGTCATCACGTCGGCGTAGAGGATGGCGTGACCTTCGACGTGGCGCGCGGCGCGGCCGATGGTCTGGATCAGCGCCCCGGAAGACCGCAGGAAGCCTTCTTTATCCGCATCCAAAATCGCCACCAGCGAAACCTCGGGCAAGTCCAGGCCCTCGCGCAGCAGGTTGATGCCGATCAGGGCGTCGAACTCGCCGCGGCGCAAGTCGCGTAGGATCCTGATGCGGTCAAGCGTGCTCACCTCGGAGTGCAGATAGCGGCAGCGCACGCCGACCTCGGAATAATATTCGGCGAGGTCTTCGGACATGCGCTTGGTAAGCGTGGTGACCAGCACGCGCTGGTTGTTGTCGGCCCGCTTGCGGATTTCGCCCAGCAGGTCGTCCACTTGCCCCTTCACCGGCCGGATTTCCACGCTCGGGTCGATCAGGCCGGTGGGCCGGATGATCTGTTCCACCACCACGCCCGCCGATTTTGTCAGCTCATACGGGCCGGGCGTGGCGGACACATAGACCAGTTGGTTGACGCGGTGCTCGAATTCCTCGAAAGTGAGCGGACGGTTATCGAGCGCGCTGGGCAGGCGGAAACCGTGCCCCACCAGCACCTCTTTGCGCGAGCGGTCGCCGTGGTACATGCCGTGAAGCTGCGGAACCGTCTGGTGGCTTTCGTCGAGGAACATGAGCGCGTCGTGCGGCAGGTAATCGAGCAAGGTCGGCGGGGCCTCGCCCGGCAGGCGGCCGGAGAAGTGGCGCGAATAATTCTCGATGCCGTGGCAGTAGCCGATCTCCTTCATCATCTCCAGGTCGAACATAGTGCGCTGGTAGAGCCGCTGCGCCTCGATGATCTTGCCCTGCTTTTCCAATTCCGGGCGCCACCAGTCGAGCTCCGCGCGGATGCTTTCCATGGCGCCGAGCCTGGTCTCCTCGCTCATCACGTAATGCGTCTTGGGATAGATGGGGAGGCGCGTGTAAGTCTGTTTGACTTGCCCCAGCAGCGGATCGATCTGTGAGAGGCTTTCCACTTCGTCGCCCCAGAGCTCGATGCGATAGGCGCAATCGTCATAGGTGGGGTAGACTTCGATCACGTCGCCGCGCACGCGGAACGTGCCGCGGCGGAAATCCGTGTCATTGCGCTCGTAAAGAATCTCGACCAGCTTGGAGAGGATCTGGTTGCGCGAAATCTTCTGCCCTTTTTCGAGCATCAGCAACATGCCGTAGTAGGCTTCGGGCGAGCCCAGGCCATAGATGCAGCTCACGCTGGCGACAATCACGCAGTCGCGGCGCTCGAACAGGCTCTTGGTGGCGGAAAGGCGCAGCTTGTCGAGCTCGTCGTTGACGGTGGCTTCTTTTTCGATGTAGACGTCACTCGACGGAATGTAGGCCTCGGGCTGGTAGTAGTCGTAATAGCTGACGAAGTATTCGACGGCGTTCGAGGGGAAGAAGCTCTTGAATTCGTGATAGAGCTGCGCGGCCAGTGTCTTGTTGTGCGCCAGGATCAGGGCGGGCTTGCCGATGGCCTCAATCACTTTGGCCATGGTGAAGGTCTTGCCCGAGCCGGTTACGCCCAGCAGGACCTGATGCTGTTCGCCTTCGCGCACACCGCGCGTGAGCTCGGCGATGGCGTTCTCCTGATCTCCGCGCGGTTGGTAGTTCACCGCCAGCCGGAATCCCATGTATTCAGATTAGCAACGTCCGAGCAACCGATTCGCTGCTCGCGGTGCAGCCGTTCTTCCGGGAAGGTGGGTCCTGAGAAGAAAAGCCGGGACGACTCTCGGCTCAGCAGACTGGACAGTCTGCGCCACAACTGATGTCAAGAGCCTTGGCGCTAACTGCCGTCTCGCCCGCGCCGTAGCGGCATTTTCGAGGCGCCGGCCAAACTGTCACCCAAACTTGACCGGACGGCTGCAATCGGTTATTCTGAGCCATCTACGAACGTCACAATTCCCATAATTTTATCCGGGAGGATGAATGACTCCGAAAGAAGTTCTGGAATTTGCCAAGAAGAACGATGCCAAGCAACTGGATCTGCGGTTCACCGATATTCCGAGCTTGCAGCATCATGTTTCCTACCCCCTCAGCGAGCTGGACGAGAGCAG